>TARA_R110001592_G_scaffold6535_2_pt1 | contig 14432 bp, 16 predicted proteins | sample TARA_R110001592 | Tara Oceans TARA_R110001592 (sample SAMEA4398387) | marine metagenome | biome: Polar Biome; feature: [SRF] surface water layer (ENVO:00010504); material: water (ENVO:00002006), including particulate matter (ENVO:01000060) such as... | depth 5 m
TACTGGATATGGAACACCAATTAAATCTAAAACAAGAACACTTCATAAAAATCCAATTGGTGATCCAAATAAACAAAAAGCAGTTAGGAACCACCATTCACATTCATTTGGTTCGGGGATTGCTGGACAAAAATGTGTTGGTGGTGGTTCCAATAGAGAAGAAAGATATAGAGTTCCCGAAGATTTAATTTATTCTTTATTTTTGGATTAAAAATAAAATATATAATATAGTATAAATGGAAGCAGGACCAAAGATTTTAAAAGTGAAAGATTTAGAAGATGAAACTAAATATCCAACCCTTCATCCCTACCTCCCAAAACCTCCGTTCCTTCTTGTAGGTTATGGAAGTGTAAGAAGTGGGAAGACAAATGCCTTGATAGGACTATTAAGAGATGAAAAATCATTTTATGGTCCTGATTATTGGGACTATGTGAAAATAATAAGTAACACAATAAATAATGATCCAAAGGGAAAGTTTTTAAAAGATGCCTTTGATGTTGAAGACCATTATTCAGATCAAATGATAAAAGATTTGGTGGCACATCAGAAGAAATATGAAAGGGACCAAATGCCAACAGCATTATTGGTGTTAGATGATATTATTGGAAGAGATTTTAAAAAAACAAATGATATTTCATTCCTTGCCAGTCGGTTCAGGCATTTTGAACTCTCAATAATGATTTTCACACAGAGCATTCGTTCAGTTAGTCCAGTTATTAGGGCAAATGCCACAGATATTTTGATTTTCAGACAACAGAGTTCAAAGGAAAAAGAAAAAGTGATTGAAGAATATTCTGATTTAGCAGGTTCAGAAGAACAATTTATTAAATATTATGATATAGCACATCAAGAAAGATATAATTTCTTATATATTGATGCACAAGAAAATCCAGCAAAGTTTTATCGTAACTTTGAAGAACTGATTGGTGAAGGTGAAACTCAAATCTATAAAGGAGTAATTCCCGAAAAAGATGATGATGTATTTGAAAAACAATAATAATAATAATTTCTTTTTAACATTTTTTATATAAACTATATTATAAATAAATATGGATATGTATGGATTACATGAAGCATTAAATCAAGCAAATCAATTAACCCACAATGAAGTTGAAGCAAATATGGACATTCAAGATGAAAATAATAAAATATTATCGGGTGTTGCAGGGGAACAGATGAAGAATGATGCCTTAAATGATGTTATGGATGTTAAAGATGCTGGAATATTAGGTATTTCAGGAATAACAATTGCTGGTGCCTATGGAAAGGTGAAAGAAGCAAGAGATTTAGCATTAAAAGTTAAAGGGAGAGCAGATAAATTAAAAGAATTATCAAAAAATATGGGTTCCCTTGGTTCATCTATTGCATCATCTATTGAAAATGATAAATCCCCATCAAATATTCCATCATTAACTGGACCCGTTGATGTTCCAAAACCACCATCTGTTGCTCAACCAACAGAAGCACCTGTTCAGATTGAAGCACCAGTTCAGATTGAAGGGGCACCTTCTGTTGTTCAACCGGCACCCACACAAGCAATTAAAGTAGGAGGACAAAAAAAAGTTTCAATTGATTTGCCCCCAGTTGAAGATGAAGATGGACCCGATGCCTTACAACAAAAAGATATTGCCGAAGCAAAACAATTGGGAACAATAGATAAAGATGGAAATAATGTTGTTCGTCCACCCATGTATGATCCAACACTTCCTGGACAAACTGAAACATTTTTGGCACCAACCAATGAAGAAAATATTAAAAACAGATTGGATGCTGTAATGGAACGGGGACCAGCAGTTTTTGGACCAGCAGAAAAACCAGTTCCATTAACAACACAATCATTATTGGATGCTGATGATAAAAATGATGAAGTTAGACCAGCAGAACCTCCTGAACCAGTTTCAACACAATTATCAACAACAGCATTGGAAGACACAAAAGCAAAAACATTTGTTGGAAAGATTGGAGAATATGCTGGAATATCGGGGAAGTTAGCAGATACTATTGGCAAAGGTGCTGGAACATTAGCATCTGTTGGAATATTAACTGAAAGTTTAGAAGGACAATATAAAAGTTTTACAAATCCAAATCATCACGGATTTATGCAAGATTTAAGTGGAGATAATACTGCTGAAAAACTTGGAAATCTAGGTTCAGAAATTGGATCTGTTATGGATATTGTTGGGACTGCCACGGCACAACCGGAACTTGCTTTAATTGGAACAGGAATAAGTGCCGTTGGTGGTTTAGCATCTGATATTGGTTCATGGTTTGAACACAAAGATGATGATAAAAAGATCCAAGACAAAGCAGTAGCATCTGAAAGTGATTTGAGAGTTGTTGATAATATTGCTGGTTCAGGAGATATTGCCGAAGGTTCTAAATCAACATTAAGAATGGAAGGACAATAAATGTTCCCGATTGTGATTTATATAAGTTAAAAAATTACAAATGGGAACAATTATATTTTATAATAATATAATGCCGATTGATAAAGATGGAAAAAAAGTTCTTTATAAACCTTGGGTTAATAAAACTAAATCAAGATATAAATATTTTGTTTATGTTAAGAAAGATGATAAAATAAAGAAGATTGGATTTGGGGACAAATCAATGGAACAATATTTTGATAAATTAAAATATTATAAACATTTAAATCATGGAGATAAAAAAAGACAGAAAAGTTATTTAGCAAGAGCAAAAGGAATTAAAAATAAAAAGGGAGAACTTACATGGAAAGATAAAAACACAGCAAATTGGTGGTCCGTTCATAAATTATGGTAATCATAAATATCATTTTTTAATTTAATTTTTTTCACATAATTATAATATTTATTATAAGTATAAATATAATGAGTGTTACAAAAGAGAGATATTTGGAACTTGCTGTTTCCAACAAAACCACAGATAACAAATATTCCTATCGTCAGGGAATAGCACAATTAAACTTTCAGATCCCCGAAGGTAACTATTTACTAGACCCCACTTCTGTTCGGATTTGTGGTGGCATCCGGTTCTATACTGGACTTGGCAAAACTGCCTCCGATGTTCCTGGGGCAGCAGGTGGAAAAGATGATTTAACTATTTCATCCCGTTTAAATGTTTATTCCACTTTCCAGCAATTAATTATTCGTTCCTTAACCAATCAAACCACTTTGGAACACTGCCGTCATTACAACCAGTTCCTTTCAAGTTACTTGCCACTTACCACAAACTTGCAAGATAGTGCAGGGCACTTAAATCAGAGTGCCCTTATTTTCCCAAATTATGAAGTTAATAGAACCACCAGTGTTAATAAAAATGAACCAAACCATTTCTGTGTTCATCTTCCATCAGGACTTATGAATGGTGCACCTATCCCACTTGCTCGTGAATGGGGTATTTCGGGAATGGATTTAACCATTATGCTGGAAAATGATGCCCAGGCACTTCATACACTTGATGGTTCCACTGATTACACTGATAGTTGGTATGAACTAGAAGATGTGAAATTAGTTTGCAAAGTTATTGAACCTTCTGTGGATGAGTTATCCAAGTTAATGAGTGGTGGTGGTGGATCTCTAACCTATCAGTCCATTTCCAGTTATTATGACACGGCAATGTCATCTAATATTCAAGCAAACTTTAACCTTGGTTTATCCAAAGTTCGTTCATGTTTTATTAAGATTATTACATCTGAAAAACTCAACAATATTGCCGAAGATGGTTTTGCCACACTTTGTCCTGTTGAAACTGATGGGTCCCAGGCATCCATCACCCAAGTTCAGTGGTTAAAGGGTGGAACCACTTATCCTAAACATTTCCCAATAAATACTAATATTAAAGATGTTCCCAATACTTCTGTTGCTGATCCCGAAATTATTAGAGATTTTATTAATTCTGTTCTAGCATTTGATAAATTACAGCATCTCAATGCCAAAACCTATAACACCAACAGGGGATGGATTGGCAAAACCTCGGGCACTACTGGAACTCCTTATCAGTTAGTTGCCGATAGTGGAGTGGTTGATGGTCTAGGTATAAAATATGACGGATTATTAGGAGAAGGTGTAGATTTTCGTTCAGAAAACTGGGGAGTTAATATTGATTGTGGATTAACCACTGCTAATTCTCAAAGTTTATTCATATTTGTTAATTCTGAACAATCCCTTGTTTTCAATAAAAATGGGGTCCAGGTAATTTCCTAAAATGTTCCGAGTTGTGTGATTATATAAGTTAATAAATTACAAATGGGAACACAATAAAATTAACTATCTTTTTTTAATTTATTTTTAAAGAAATTATAATATATATAATATTATAAATAAAATGTCAGATATGTCAGAAATGCCCGATGAAACACCCTCTCCCCCAAAGATGACTAAATCCCAAGCATCAATTCCATCTATTATGAATATTAAATCACTTCCAGTTAACCAAGCACAAATGGTTGACACAGATGTTTTGGAACCTCTTGTATTTTCCCAGGAGTTTGCCCGTTGGGAACTTTTACCCAAGGGTTTTCTCCATCCTGGAAGTAAGATATCAATTGGTTTCACTAATAATGCCAATTTATCCCGTGTGTTCCCATTTGTTAATGTGGGCATTCATTCACTGGTTCGTCGTGCCGTTCTGAAAACATCGGCAGGTCGTGTAATTTGTGAAACGGAGGACTGGAATGTGCTTGAAGAATGCCAATCCATGTTCATTTCCAATAGTGCAAATAAAGAACGGGAACAATACACAACCGGTCGTCAGATGAATTATGAAGTTTTATATGACCCACTATCCCGTCATAAAGCATCCAATTATGGATTATCTAATAACAATGAATATGCCACTAATGATTGGACTAAAAATGAAGAACTAGATGGTTTAAGTGTTCAAGATCATTTAATTATGAGTGAAGGTTCCACTTTCCAAATCGCCTTACATTCCCTTTTTCCCTTCTTAAAGGCAGGGAACCAGTTGCCTTTATTTTTGTTAGGTCAGAATGAAAGGATACAAATTGAACTCTTTTGGGAACCGGACCTTCTTGGAAATCGTCTGTCCCAAAGTGCTTCGGGAGTATCCACGGGAACTCTTAATGAAAGTATGTTAATTGACCAAACCAAATGTAAGGTTATTGCCGATTATGTATTTTATGACCAGGCAACCATGGACCGATATGCTGAAACTAATGATAATATGACATTTAGTTATATTGATTATAGGCAATCAGTTCAGAGTTTAACCCGTGATGGAGCAACTGACCAACCTAGAAACAATGTGAGAAACATTGGTGGTCAGGGCAGATTAATTAATAAGGTTTTTTATGCTTATGAAGATCCTAACCGAAGAACCACCATCACCGACACACTAACTGGTCGTTATACGGCAGTTGGGTCCACTGCTTCGGGAACTAGTGTGAAACCCATGGTTAGCAATCTATTTGTTAATTCGGAGTTTCTTTATCCACAATCCATTAATAATTGTGCAAGGCAGTTCCACAATCTTCAAGAAGTTGGTGGGATGGTCCCATTTGTTTCTCGTGAATGTTACTCGGGTGAAGGTTCGGGAGGACTTGCTCCAACTGGAAAGGATGCCGATGTTGAAGGATATATTCAGGACACACTTGCTGGTCAGTTCTTTTGGCAAGGTTTTAAAACCAGTGGTTTGGCATCCCGTGTTGATAGTCGGGGAATTGACCTTCACACTGATATTCAACTTGATGATCTTGGTTCTAAAACCAAAAAAGCATATATTCAGAGATGTTGGTTGGAAGTTGTCCGTTATCTTACGATTGTTGATGGACACCTTGAAGTATTTTATGCTTAATTGTTCCCGATTGTGAGTTTATATAAGTTAATAATTTACAAATGGGAACATTTCTGATATTTCTATAAATCTTTTTTTCATAAATATATAATAATAAATAATATATTATATATATTAAATATAATGTCATCTTTCGTGGATACAACACTTTTGGAATGTAACAGATTACAAAGTATTGAAGGACTTACAAATAATAATTCAAATAATAATGCTGAATGGACAAATAGAATGGGTGAAGTTGTCCAATTAAATCCTGGTGATAGAGTTTCAGTTTCTAGTGCTTATGTGAACACACGGGGATGTGGTGGAAATAATATTGAAATAAAAGGAAAAGATTTTAATGGAGTGACTAAAAAGTTCAGATACACAAAATTAACTTTTGAAAAATTATCTGAACCAATAACATCAGAGTTTTCATTTAATGAAAATCCACAGCAATTTGATTTAAACAGAGTTGGAATGATACAATCACAAATAATTGAAAATGTTGAAGAAGATATATTATTAAGAGATGATGAAATGAACATTGAAATGGGTTTTTATAAAAATACAAATGGGGAAAATTATATGCATCTTCCAAGAAGATTTTATGGACAAAATGAAAGCATAGCAGAGTTTGAAAAATTAAGAGCAGACCAAACAACAGCATCAGATATATGGAAAACATATGACACATTTAAAAACGGAAATGGAGCATTACAAGGACCACATGATTGGCACACATCAGAAGATAATGTTTCAATCCAAGTGGCACCTGCTGATCCAAATGATGTTATTTATTTATATCCACAAACAAATATTGATTGCCAAGAATTAAAGGTTACTGATGAATGGTTTATTTTTAATGAACAAAGACAACAAGCAATTGAAGCAGGAAAGTTTCAACAAAAAAATCCCGACCCAGTTGGAGACCCACCATTTATATTAGTTCCATACAAACAATTTAGACCTATATATTCTTATTACAGACAAAAAAATGATAATAAAAGATACACATTAATGAAACAACCTGTTTATTATAGTGAATATATCGGTCCTGGAAAAACACATTGGGATGATATAATGGATAAAACAATGAAATATTCAAACAGAAAATATAATCCTTGTTTATTAACTTTCATAAATTATAAAGAACTTATTAAAATTAAAGTTGATAAAGGTTTTAATTCTCCTGAAAGTGTTGCAGAACAAATAACACAACAATTCCAAAAGAACTTGCCCGATAATCCAAAAACATTTTCAGTTTATGATAGTGGTGCCAGTTATTCAAGTGCCAGTTTAACAGATGATAACCCATATGCCGATGTTAGAGCAACAATAAGAGATATCACGGAAACATATTCAACAAATACATGGAAACCAGTTATGTGTGGGAATATGGGGGATAATTCAGAAACAGCATATAAAAGTGCTTATGGAAAATCAACAGGGTCACAAGAATTGGTTGATCATTATAATTCATTTAGGAATATATATGCCCGAAGACCTGATTTCATAGAAAAGGGAAGATTGTTAAATAATGGTTGGGGAGTGTTAACTGGGAATGCTTCAACAGATCCAAGAGAAAATGGAATGCTTAATCATGAAGAGTTAATTGAGGATTTAACAACAAACACAATAAAAATAGCAAATTGTGAATATACAGATGCCAATTTAAAATTATTTAATGCTTGGTTTATTGAACAAGGAAAACATCCTGAATTATTCAAAGATAATGATAAATTATTTCCGGACCCAACAATTAGAAATATAAATAATTCAAGGTTTATTCATATGAATAGATGGGAAATAAATGCCAGTCATTACACAGATTTTGGGGATGATAATTATGAAGATTGGAATTATTGGAACGGACCTGATGCTTCCCTCCCCCTTTATGATACTTTTTGGAGATTACAAAACCCAATAAGAACGGACCCGACAAATAGATCACATCAATCTGTTCCAGTATTTTTTGGATATCAACCCGAAAATGAAGGTGTATTTATTGAACATCCAAATGCTTCTAATTTATCATATGGTTTTGCACAAAAATATGAATATATAGAAGATGGAGAAAAGAAGTTTGGCATTGAACTAAACACAAAAATGGTTGGTGGGATGGATGATTATTCATTTATATATGGAATAGGAGAAAGTGCATTGGATAATCCAGCATTAAGTCCTGTTAAAGTTCACGGATATCAAAAGGGACCATTAAAACCTTTAAAATATAGGATGGGATATGACCATTCATTCAGTGCTTATGGAAATGCTGTAATACAAGGATTTAGTGGATACAATTTAATGGCACCGAACGGGGAATGGGCACCAGGAATAACTGCCAAATATGATCAATATAATAATTGGTATTCCACAGCATCACAAACTATAAATGAAGGAAACACATTTTTGGGTCCAAAATTAACATCAACATATATTGGAGCAAAAAATTGTGCTTGTAGTTACGACACAACAACAAATAAGTTTGGTTTCAAATATCTTCACACAGCAGAAAATATTGCAAATCAATATGATGCAGGTTCAACTGGAACTGATACATCGGGAACAACAAACACAAACCCAATTATAAGTGATGCCGATGAAGAAGTTTATAAAATAAATAAAAGACCAAAATTGACAACATACACACCGAACATGAAACCATATAGTTTACCAACGGCAATAACACTTGGAAATGTTAGTGGGACAGCATTAAGAACTAGATGGGAATATCCAAATGAAAATATCCAACCTTGGAAAGTGTATGATGCCCATTGTGGTGTTTTTATGGATTTTAAGAATGCTTACACAGAAGAAACATTTAAGGATGGATTATTAGGAATAATGGGATTTACTTATGAACAATTTAATTCACCAAGTGTTGACAGACAAGCAAGGATTGGATATGACAATATAAGTTATTTGGGAGAATATATAACAACTAATTCACAGATTGTTTCAACTGATACATCAAACTTTATTGTTAATCCATATGGTGCCGTATTATATACAACCCAAATCCCCACAGCATATTTGGTGAATACAATGATAAGTGCTTCGGAACTAGGGAAACCGACTGAATATCTCCCAGTTATATCAGAACAAACACAATCAATAACAATAGAGGGTGCTGAACTTCCAAGAACAATGTTAAGACCATATTATTGTATAAGGTCAGATATTATTGGACAATCAAATTATGTTGGAGGAACAACAAGTGGTTTAAGATATCCAATTATAAGTGTTATAAATAAAATTAATTCAGATAAAGATTTTGTGCAATTAAGTGGAGGAGATATGACAATGACAATAACAAAACAAGTAAGATTAACAGATATCACAACAACTATAACAGACCCAAATGGAACTTTGGCAAATCTAGATGATGGTTCATGTGTAATATATAGAATTGAAAAAGATGATAACACAGAAAGATTTGATATTATTGACCAAATACTAAATAAAAATAATAAAAAAAAATAATGAATAATTAATATATAATTAATATTATAATAAAAGATGCCACCGAAGAAATCAAAAGCACCAAAAGGGACCCATGAAATGCCCGATGGTTCATATATGAAAGATAGTGATATGCCGAAAGGGAAGAAGGGGAAAGCAAAGAAAGTTGTTGAAGACAAAGCACCTGCCAAGAAGAAGGCACCAGCATCCAAAGGAGGTGATTGGAAGGGACATCTAGCAAAGACATTTGCCCAGGGAAAGAAGAAAGATCCCAAATATAAATATTCCCAGGCAATGAAGGATGCCAAGAAAACTTATAAGAAATAATGTTCCCGATTGTGTATTTATATAAGTGAATAAATTACAAATGGGAACATTTTTAATTTTATGATATCTGAAAATAAAATATATGTTAATAATATAAATGAGTGAAATAAGTTTTGAGGAAATCATAAGTATTTTGGCAATGCACGGCAGACCTGATTTGATTGCTGATTTTAAAGATATGTTAGGAGATCCCGATTATTTACAAGTGAGTGAAGATAGTTCCACAGATGAAGATGATAATTGTGAAATGGAAGATGTTAAAGCAGTTGTAGATGATGAAGGTTTCCATAAATTAATTTAATTATTAATTTAAAAATAAAATCTTATATTATTATATATATGGAAACCTTTTTTCAACCAATTAAAGAACCAATTAAAGAAGTTGTTGATACAAACATATTTGAAAAAGTTTGTTTAATTAATCAACTTCCTTTGCCACCCGATTTAACAAATAAGATTATGAACATTTATAAACATGAGGTGCTAACACCAAAATATAAAAAAGAACAAATTGAATTAATCCAACATATGCAATATTATATGTGGTTAAATAAAAAGATAAATAAAAAAGATAAAAAAACTGATACCATCCTTCAAACAATTCAAGAGTTTGATTATTACCGACCTAAACCTAACTATTTAAAATAATATCTTCTAATTGTGCATCTTTAAAATCAATCATATCTTCAAGTTCCACATTCTTTTCTTTAAGAATATCATAATGAATAAAGTGTTCATTAAGTGTTTCAGTTAATATTTTAACTTCTTCAAGAAGACAAATAATCTTTTCATCCTTGCTCATGTTGTTAAATTGTTCGTTGTTGTTCATATTCTTAATAAAATATATTAATGTATTATCTTTAAATCTTAATTTATTGTGGTTATATTAATGAATATGTGCCTTAAATCTTACTTTCTTTAAGTATTCCAGTAACTACTTAAACAAAATTATAATTTTGTTATTCTTTTAAGTGCTAATTACCAATAAATCAAGTTCTTTAAGTGTATAATTCCATATATATGTGCTTCTTATTAACATAATACAAGATTTAAACATAATATAATAATGATATTATATATAAATGAAAACAATTTGTTATTTTTATAACGGACATTTATGTTCAACATACAAAATCAAAGATGAAGATGAACATTTAAGTTTGGGTAATGAATTATTATTACAAGGATTAAAAAATAATAAAACAATAAAAGAAATGATTAAAGTTATGTCGTTTTATGTTAAAATGTTTTATCATAGAAGAATTAACAAATTAAAAGTTTCATCACACGATCACATGATGTTCTTTCAATCTTTATTGGGATTGATTAAATTAAAAGTGTTACATAATGATGAAATGAATGGTTGGTTCTGTGGGACTTATAAAAAACCTAAACGACACCTTTGTGCAGTTTAGATATTCGGTCATCCTTTAAGATATCTTTATTCTTTAAAATGAACTCAATAACATCTTCTTTCTTTAATTTAATCTTTTCTTTCTTTTCTGCCTTATCTTTCTTTTCGGGTTTATCAGGCATCTTAATCTTAACTGGTCGTTTCTTCTTATCATTCTTTGAACCCTTCCTAACTAGTTCTTTGTTCTTATGGTCTATTGTATAACCCACCTTCACAATTTCTTTGATTAATGTTTCTCGGGTTATACCTTTCAAATCAATTCCCATTAAATCATTATATTTCTTTGCTAATCTTTTTAATTCAGTTAATTTCATTTCTCCATCCGGGACCTTTGGTGCCATCTTCTTTATAATATAATTTAGATTAAAATAAATCATATCTTTTTATTAAAAATAAAATATATGTTATATATATAATGATCCATAAAACACATTCAAAACGGGACCTCATCAAAATCAATAACACATTTGATTGTGGAATTGTTAATCCTAATCAATACAAGAAGTGTGAATTATCTTCTAGATTAGAACACTTGATATGGCAAATGGAATATATTAAACCAAATGAAGAATATTGTTTTAATAATCTTATTGATTTAAAATATCATTTAATGAATGTTAATCCAAAAAAAATATTAACTATTAAACAAAAAAATGAACTAATATTAAATTGTAAGAAAATAAAACATTATTGCAACAATGCTTATGAAGTTCATAAAACAGATTTTAAAGATAGAGAAGAAATATTTGTTTTGGCACAAGAGTGTTCCATGTTTGGAGATATTCCATCTGTGAGAAAAATGGTTCGGGATTTAAATGAAGATCCAAATAAATGTTTCACTATTGTTCCCAATATTTCTAAACCAATGTTAAAAGAACTAGAATTAAAAAAAGAACTAAAACAAACATCATCAAAAACATTAAAGGTTAGGAGTGGATGTTTCAAAATATTATTTGAATAATGTTCCCATTTGTAATTTATTCACTTATATAAACACACAATCGGGAACATTTATTTTTTCATTACTTAATTAATTATAATAACTATTTAAGATTTTTAATCTATTATATAATATATCAAATATAAAAAATGGTTCCTTCAATTTTCTCAAACCTTCCTCATAATCTTATTATGGATATTGTTAAGATTGAAAGTGAAAGAAAATATAGGGAAGAGAAAAAGAGAACCCGACGACTTCAAAGGATGACATGTTTAGAACTGAAAAGGAAGTTTAATTTTTATGAAGATTATGCACACTTTGAAACCTTTTTAAAGTTTCATAAAGATGCTTATTAATTATTTGATTTCTTAATTAATTATAAAATATATTTAAAAACAAAAAAACTATTAAGTTTAAGAAAGTGAAATTAAAATGTATGCTATTAATATAATGAACAAGTTTGAGAAAGCATATATTTATCAGATTAAATGCAATCTGACAAGTGACATATATATTGGATCTTCATATGAACCAATGAGAATAAGATTATCAAAACATTTAACTGACCTTAAAGGATGGAGAGGAATAGATGGAAATAAATATCGGAATTATAGAAGTTCATTTGAAGTTTTAATGAACGAAGATTATGAAATGACAAAGGTTGAAGATTTCCCTTGTAATACTAAAAAAGAATTATTAAGTCGTGAAAGTTTATATATTATAAAAGCACGGAAAGATGATAATATTAATATTGTTAATAAACAAATACCTTCAAAAATTACTTATTCAGAAGATGATTTATCTTCCTTGGTTGCCTTCTGACCATCCTTCACATAAACCTTATTCATTGTTTCAACAGAGTGACCAGTTATTTCTGCCATCTTTTCTTGTTTTTCTTTGTTATCTTGGAACATGTCGGACAATACTATTTTTCTTAAAAGGGTTGTGGAAATTGATTTCCCATCCATTCTTTTTTTGCTTTCCTTAATCAAGATTTGTGATATTGCATTCTTTGATAAAGGTTTTCCAGTTGATGATTTAAATAACACACCCATTCCATTTATCCGAATATATAATCTTAAAACCTTTTCTAAATCTTTTGGAATATCAATTTTCTTTTCCTTATAAGTTTTTGATGTTTTATAATTATTCATCACCCACCACATTTTTGATTTTTCAACCACAAGATAATTATTATCTTCCTTTTCCTTATCAGTTAGTTTGTTATATCTAGATTTCATTATTGCTTCGGTCCCACCACCCAAATCATTCCTCATCGGTTGTTTCAAATGGATCTTTAAGATTACCCATATTTGAAGAAGTGCCTTATCCTTGGCATTCAAATCACTTTTCTTTTTTAATTTTTTATCTGATATTTCTTTTCCAATTTCATCAACCATTGCTTCAACTTCCTTTAATGGAACAAATGACTTTGATTGTTTATCTGAAATCTTACCAGTGGCATTTTCATCTTCATATTGTTTATTTCCTGCATCTCTTAATTCTTCATATTTTTCAATTAACTTATCATATTTTTTATCTGAATTAAGTGCTAACAATAATATAATAATGCTGTTCCAATAATTCCTTTGGGTTGAATAATGTTTATCTGATAACATATCCTTCACCTTTTCAACATCTTCTAAAAAACCATAATCATCAGATTTAAATAATGTTTTTAATTTCTTCAAGTTCCTTTCATACATCTTAATAGTGCTGTCTTTGGCATTCGGTCGTGCTTTTGAAATGGTTTCATTCAAATCTTTAATGTCTTTCATTTTATAATATAAGTTAAGATTTTATTTTTAAATCTTATTTTTTAATAATTCTTAAACTTGAACTTCAATATTGTTATTTTTGATGCTCAAAGTCCTAATGTGATGAACAAATGATTTCCACAGAGTGTCCTTGGGAACCGAACCATCATAACGGACATTAAGTCGGCAATCCTTACCTCGTCCATCAAAAATTGTGTTTCTGTCCAGTGTTAGTGCCCGACCAATACAGAAGTTGCTTTTGAAATCCTGGAAAGACAGAGGAGTGATATTTCCGGATTGCAAACTTTTTTCCAACTCAATTAAATGGTTTGCATCCACTCCACCACCCGTGGAACTAGATTTTGCCGTTGAGATTGGACGGGAGGGCACAATTCTGCCTTCTAGAAGATATGAATATTCCGACAGATTGTTCCCGATACCACTTATACCTGAACGATCAGAACGATTGATGTAATCACGGGAACGATTGTTGATAATATATGTTCCATCACTATCAGTGTTTTGTTTGGCACTATATATCTTGCTATCAGTTGGAACATTAATAATGCTTCGTGCTTTGGCATGTTCAATAGGGAGTTGAATGGTTGCCTGAACATCTCCCGAAAGAATAGATTGTTTGTGGCACTGAACAGAAGGAATATCAAACATAATAACTCCACCTTCCTTCATTCTTGAAACCATAGAACTTTCATATTGCCCTCCCATATCAATTCTTCGGACAATTAAATTAACATC
>TARA_R110001592_G_scaffold3525_35_pt1 | contig 14431 bp, 14 predicted proteins | sample TARA_R110001592 | Tara Oceans TARA_R110001592 (sample SAMEA4398387) | marine metagenome | biome: Polar Biome; feature: [SRF] surface water layer (ENVO:00010504); material: water (ENVO:00002006), including particulate matter (ENVO:01000060) such as... | depth 5 m
TATCGCTAGGGGATTACATCAAAACTATACGGGCTATGGAAAAAAGATGGTGGACGAAACATAAACGAGGGCAAAGGCGAAAAAGCCGCTGGTTTAAATGCTGCTGAAATCAATGATGGTACCGGTTAATTGAGCATCACTCAGCTTAGCACCTTTTAAAATCGCTCCTGTTAAATCGGCGCGTCTTAAATCCGCTCCTGACAGATCGGCATTGGTCAGATCCGCGCCCATTAAGATGGCATCGCGTAAATCACTATCTTGTAAATCTGAAAAGCGCAGGTCGGCGCCGCTAAGGTCTACTCTATTGAGGCGCACTGTGCCATCGCTCCCCTTGAATTGCAGCGGGCTGAGGCGAGCGTTGCGTAAATTGACACGCGCCATTTTTACATTTTTCAGATGCGAACCGCGCAAATCGACATTCTCCATATAGCAATCACGGAAATCAGACGCATTGAGGATAGAGCTTTGTATCGACGCCTTGTTCAAATCGAGTTGTACGAAAGACGCACCGAGCGCGCGTATCGCCGTCAGTGGGTATAGGCGCAAGGCTTCTACGGTGCGTAGATCATAGCCGCTTAAATCCATTTGCGTGCCTTTAGCGCCGAGGGATTTGATCCATATGCCGTGTTCTTCGAGCATGGCTGTTAGGGTCTGCCCTGAATCTTCCAGTTTGATGCCTGCGTTTTTCTGCGTGATTGCGCCAGTGATGTCGATGCCGTAACTTTCGGTATCCTTCATAATTATGCCCGATAATATGGCTTGCTGCATATTGGCGTGGGTCAGGTTGGAGCCTGATAAATCGGCATTACTGAGGTTCGCTCCATGGAAAATGGCGTGACTGAGATCGGCGTGGCGGGAAATCGCGCTGGACAGATCGGCATCTGAAAAATCGGCGTTTCGTGCGCGTGCGCCAGATAAATTGGTATTGGTCATACGTGCGCCTGTTAACATTGTGTGAGAGCCGCTTGTGCCTGTTCTGATTCGCGCAACCAAATCACCTGTGTCGGCTTTTTGGACGATTTGCCCTTCGCGCATATCAGAGTCGGTCATGTTCGCCCCTGATAAATTCGCCCCCGATATTGTCGTGCCCCGTAAATCCGCGCGTGATAAATCGGCATGTGACAGGTCGCAATCGCGTAAATCACAGCCAAAGAAACAAGCACTTTTTAAGGTGCACAGGGACATATCCGCGCCGGACAATGTTGATCCTGTAAAGTCGGATTGTGATAAGTCGCGGCTGTGAAAATTTAGGCCGGATAAATCTTTATACTGAAAAATGGCGCGGTTCCCGCCGATTTGCCCACGCAAAAACATGCTGTGCCGTGCCAATGCCGCATCAAGATCGGATTGCGCAACAACAGGGAGTGACCCAGGTTGGGGTATGTTTTTATCATGAGTGCTCAACATGCCTTAACTATACCTCAAAACCGCTTGTTTTTCCTTAAATTTTTATAGTTTGTTTTATCGGAAAAATGCAGGAAATATCAAGAGGATTGATGCACCAAACGGATCAGACCGTCTGTTGAGGAATCTGTATCAGGCGCATCGCCGACCTGTTTTGTTGTTTTATCGAGCGACTGCACGATTTGACCCGCCAGCACTTTCCCAAGCTCAACGCCGCATTGATCGAAACTATTGATGTTCCAGAGCACGCCTTGAACGAAAATTTTGTGCTCGTAAAGCGCGATGAGCATGCCAAGCGTGTAGGGCGTGAGTTCCTCTAAAACCAAGGTCGAGCTGGGGCGGTTGCCTTCAAATACTTTATGCGGGTCGTCATGCGTGCGCCCGTCCATCAAGGCCTTGGTTTGGGCAATGGCATTGGCGAGGAGTTTGTTCTGATGGTCGCCGGTCGGGTTCTGACTTTTGATCGTCATGATAAATTCACACGGCACAATATTTGTCCCCTGATGGATCAATTGGAAAAAGGCGTGCTGGGAATTTGTGCCTGCTTCGCCGAATATGATCGGCCCTGTGTGATAGGGGATTCTGTGGTGATTGCGATCAACGGACTTACCGTTGGATTCCATATCCAGTTGTTGCAAATAGGCGGGGAAACGATGCAAATATTGGTCGTAGGGAATAACCGCCAGTGATTCATAATTGAGGAAATTTCTGTTCCACATGCCAATCAGGCTCAGCATCACGGGAATATTTTCGCGTAAAGGCGCGGTTTTAAAATGCGTATCCATCGCATGCGCGCCGCCCAGCATGGTCGCGAAATTGTCATAACCGATTCCAATGCAAAGCGCCAAGCCAACCGCTGACCATAATGAGAACCGCCCGCCGACCCAATCCCATATCGGGAAAATACGATCAGGCGTGATGCCGAATTGCGCCGCGCCGTCGATATTTTGGGAGATGGCAACGAAATGATCTGAAACATCCTGCACGCCGAGCTTTTCTTGCAGCCAGCGTTTAGCCGTATTGGCATTGGTGATGGTTTCTTGTGTCGTGAATGTTTTTGACGCCACAATGAAAAGCGTCTTTTCAGGCTCAACATTTTTCAACGCTTCCGCGAGGTGAGAGGCATCGACATTAGATACGAAATGCACATTTATAGTGGGATCAGCAAAAGGGCGTAATGCTTCATAAGCCATTGCCGCGCCAAGGTCAGAACCGCCAATGCCGATATTCACGATATGGGTGAAACGCTTTTCTTCGCGGAGGGCGTTTGAAAAGACTTTCATTTTTTTAAGTGTGGCTTTGATGTCGGTATGGATGTCTTGGCCGTTAATCATCAGCCCTTCATCTGTACCATTGCGCAAGGCGGTATGTAATACGGCGCGGTCTTCGGTGATGTTTATGGCCTCACCGCCGAACATTTTACTACGCCATCCTTCCAGATCACAGGCCTGCGCATAAGCGCACAATTTATCAATGGTGTCGCGATTCAGGCGCTGTTTTGAAAAATCATAAAGCATCGAATCAAGGCGAATATGGAAGTCATCAAAGCGCGTTTTTTCGCCTTTGTCATCCGCCTTAAAAAGATCACGGATATACGTGTCTTTCATGGTTTTGGAATGGTCGTCCAATGCGTGCCATTGTGGCAAATCAGATCTAAAATTCTTGGTCATTTTTACTCAACATTCGGCAGATCGGTAATGATATTTACATTCTCGATCTCTTCAGGGTTACCGACGATTACAGTCGTCATGCTGTCTTTATTCAAAAGGCGTTTGGCTATGGCTTGGATATCACTGATCTGCACTGCATTTAGTTGCGCGGCGCGTTGGTCGAGATAATCAATCGGCAGATGGTCAAGCTGCAAGGATAGCAAAACGCCTGCAATAGAGCCTGTGGATGTCAATGAGAGTGGCAATGAGCCAATCAAATAGGATTTAGCATCCGTGATTTCCTGCTCTGATACGGGCGTATCTTGCATTTTTTGCCATTCTTGGTTAATCAGGCTGCGCATTTCGGGCACAGATTTATTGACCGTTGAGGTTGAAACATGCAGCACATCGGCCTCGTCATATTGACGGAAATAAGAATATACGCCGTAGGTCAGGCCGCGCTTCTCGCGGATTTCTTCCATCAAGCGAGAGCCAAAACCCGACTCGCCCAAAATGAAATTCATAATATGGGCGGCGTAATAGCCCTTATCCTGACGGCTGATTCCCGCTTGTGAAATTTCAATTACGGACTGCGGGATATCTTGCTTATAGAGATAAGTTTTTCCTGCATTTTGCAAAGGCGATTTTTCAGCCGCTTTGACGGTTACATCAGGCATAGAACCAAAAACATCATCGAGAACGGCTTTGAGTTCCTCGGCGTTGATATCGCCGGCGACCCCGATCACCAATTCATTTTTACCCAATGTTTTGTGAAAACCGCGTAAATCATCGGGGGTAATGGCATCAAGTGAGGAGAGCGTGCCGCCGCTGTTCAGGGCGTAGGGATGGTTTTCGAAAATGCGGTCATTTTGAATGCGCGCGGCAATCCACCGTGGATTTGAAAGTGATGACTTGATACGGCTTTTGTTGCTTTCACGCATCCGATCAACCGGATCTTGATCGAAACGCGGCTTTGTCAGGGCGAGTTTGAGAAGGTTAAAGGCAATCTCTTTGTTCGCAGAAAGTGTTTTCAGACCGCCGCCAAAATTATCGCGACTGGCTGAAAAAGACAGGCTGATGGAATTGTCGCGCAATGTTTTTTGAAAGATTTGAGACGTGATATCGCCCGCACCTTCATCCATTGTGTTGGAGGCCAAGCGTGCCAGCCCTTGTTTTCCTGCGGGATCATTTTTAGAGCCTGCACCGCGAAAGGAATAGGCCATGGCAATGACGGGGATGCTGTGATCTTCCACCAACCATGCGGTGATGTTGGTTGGTGTGGTCACGTTTTGGATATTCAGAAATTTACTTTGCGGCTCTTTTGCATACGCTGAAAACGAACACAGGCTTAACGCGACAATCAGAAGGGTTATATGATATTTGGTTTTCATTATTTCTCTCCTTCTTTTTGTTGTGGCGCAGTTGTTTGTGGCGGCGCGGCTTTGGGCAATAATATGCCTGTCACGGGTGGTATAAGCGCAGGTGCATCAGGGTTAAGGAAGCGTTTGGCCACGTCTTGGACTTGTTCTTTTGTAACCGCGCTGATTTTTTGCGGCCAATATTCAATATCATCGAGCGTTGATCCGGTCACCATATTATATCCGATGGTCATGGCAGGGCCGCTCAGGCTGTCGCGCGCGAAAATGGCTTCGGCTTGTAGGCGGGACGAGGCGTCAGATAATTCCTGATCTGTGATGCCGTCTTTAATCAAGGCGCGTAAGTCATCATCAATGGCTTGTTTTAGGGGGGCGATTATATCGACGGAGGAGGGATTTGCCGCAATCGATAATGTGGCATCATCCCAAGCCGCACTCATATAAGACAGATTAATATTGGTGGCGTATTTTTTATCAATGACCAGAGATTTATAAAGACGCGAGGTTGAGCCGCCCGCCATAATTTCTTCCAAAACCTGAAGCGCCAGCGAGTCTGTTGTATTTTCGTGATAGCTTGGCACGCGGTAAATACGTTTGAAAACAGGCTCTTGCACATTGGGGTGTGATAATGCGATTTGTGTGTCGGCTACAAAAGGCGGTGATATGGTGCGCAGTCTTTCGGGGGTGTCAACGCGTGGGATGATGCCGTATGTGCGCTTGGCCATTTCAAAGACATCTGGTGCATTCACATCACCTGACACAATTAAGATAGCATTATTCGGCGCGTAATATAGGTCATAGAACCCTTTTGCATCGGCCCAGCTTAAATCGGCTATTTCATGCATCCAGCCAATGACAGGTATGCCATAAGGGTGGTTGGGAAACAGGGCGGTATTCATTTGTTCGGCCAGTTGTGCCTGTGGGTTGTTATCGGTGCGCTGTCTGCGTTCTTCGAGAATGACTTTGTTCTCAGAGGCGAAATCATCTGCAGGAACGTTGAGACCATGCATGCGCGCAGCCTCCATCGTCATCATCTTTTCCAGTTGTTCCTTGGCGATGGATTGATAATAAGCCGTATAATCCTGAGAGGTAAACGCATTGTCTTCACCGCCCAAGGAACGGACGATTTTTGAAAATTCACCGGGTTTATATGTTCCCAAGCCTTTGTAGCTGTGTCCTTTGAACATGAGATGCTCTAGAAAATGCGCGATACCTGATTTGCCGCGCGGTTCATCCGCTGCGCCGACGCGATACCAGACCATGTGCGTCACGACAGGGGCGCGGTGGTTTTCAACAACAATAACCTGTAGGCCGTTTTCAAGGGTGGTGGTCTTGGCGTTAAAAACTTTGGCAGGCGTAGCAATGGCGGTTTTTTCTTGCGCGATCGGCTCTTTTGCATGGGCATGATGCGCCAACGGCAAACCGCCAAGGCATAAGAGGAGTAAAGCGATGAAGCGTTTCGACATGGGGGTGTCCTTAAACTAACAGTTTTGATTATTCTTCTATGATCGGCGTTTCACCGTTTAGAATGCTTTTGCCTTCTTCTTTATTCTTTTTGATTCTTTCCAGTTCCTTGATCGGGTCAACCACGGTTGCGGAGGCTTCGTTTTTATTGCCGCCAATATTCAGTAACTTTTCGGCGACGGGTTTATTACGGTCATGCATTGTCTTTGTTTCGTTATTAATGACAGCGCGAATATTCGGATCAACCGGTTGCTTGACGGCTTTGTCCAGTAATGCTGCTTCTGCTGTGCTGGATGTTTGTTGTTTGGGAAGAGTGCGTCCCAAAACCGCTTTTGCGGCAGAATCAATCGCGGATTGTTCCTGAGGGCGCGGCATGCCCGGCATTGGTGGTGGTAAAGCAAGGGCAGGCGGCATCGCGAGTGGTGCGCGGGTAATCACGGCAAATTCGTCAGGGGCTTCTTTTTCCAGACCCAAAGAGTTTTTGATGTTACTGCACCCCGTCACAAGCGGAAGCGATAATGCCAAAATGCTTAAAAGTGTAAGGTTTTGAAGTGTTTTATGAGTCATTTGATTATATTCCGAATCGTTCACGTAAAAATTTCTGAAAGTCCCGTCTCTTTTTATTGTTTTTACGATATCTTTGTCTTGTCTTTGTTTCAAAGAATAAAGATACAATCATCAACAGACTTATCCCCGAAACGACAGACATATCAGCAACATTAAAGGCAGGCCAGTGATATCCTTTGACATGAAAGTCCAGAAAGTCAATCACAGCGCCAAAACGGGCGCGGTCAATCACATTACCCAATGCACCGCCGATAATAAGGGCGTTACACAGGCCGTGGAAATGTTTTTCTGCCGACCAGAGCCAAAAGCCAAACAGTAAGGTAATTCCGAGTGCGACAAAGATCAGGATATAAGGCGTATAAATGCCTGTATCTTGAAACAGGCTGAAGCTCACACCCGTATTCCATGCCATCACGATGTTAAAAAACGATGTCAGATGTATTTCTGTATAGGGAGACATACTGGGTGTGTGTTGATACCAATCAATGAAGCTATAACCGCTTCGTCCTTCGCGCGCAGGTCTGATAACATGCTCTACGACGGCCCATTTGCTTAACTGATCAAGTAAAACGACAAAACAAGCACTGAGAATCCAAAAGGTTCTACGGAACTGGATTGTGCGTATCTTTTTTGTCTTGCGGGCCAGCAGGCGCTCTCTTTTGCGCGTGTGCATGGCCTCCAGTTCTTCATCCGTCATAAAAAAACCTGTGATTTCCCATTTATAAAATCACAGGTTAGTTATTTATGGGCGACAATCAAGCTTCTTTTTCTGCTTGTGACGCGCTGTTATGCGATATGTCGTTTGTTTTCGTTGTCTTTTTCCCGCACCAAAATTTTTGTGCAAGAAAATCAAGGGAAAACAGCCCGCCGCCTTTGAGCATCGGAACGGCCAAAAGCAGCATCCAATAATAATGTTCAGGATTGGATATTTCATAACTTTCCGGCACAACAAACTGGATAACCAAGGTCATAACCAATAATCCCGCCGCGCCGAAACGTGTGAATAATCCAATAGCGAGCAGCACAGGTAAAATCAATTCTGCGGCTGTGCCTGTGACCGCGGCGAAATGCGGGTCAATACCGGGGATCGGGTGAATTTCTTCAAATAAAAGAACGGTTTCGTCCCAGTTTCCGGTAGTGTAATTATCATATTTCAGCATGCCGGACTTAAAAAATATGTTGGCCATGTACAAACGGATGGCGACATCAAGAAGCGGAGAAAGCGTGACATTCGATAGTTTGATGAGGCGTCCATATAATGTGCAAAGCGTTTTCATTTCTGTTTAATCCTTTAATTTAAATGCATTTTTTTATAATTTATGTGGGGGTATTCGTGCGCATCGCAGAAAAAGTTTCGAGCGCGCTGTGTTTTTGTAAAAATGATGCAAAATCAAAGTCCTGATATTTTGTCATTGTCGTTTCAACAGTTTCACCAAGCGGTGTTTTCTTAGTGAGTAAATCAAGAGCCATATATTCGTCAGCCGCAAGGGGGAGGAGATGCACTTCTAAATGCGGACGAATGATCAGCAGTTTCGTTTGATGGAGCTGTGTTATGTCCGGTTTGTGATTTTGGGTTTCATCCAGACAAAAATCTCTAATTTCAATGACGGGATATTTTGATTGGATCAGCGCGGCAGATGCCCTTAATGGCACTATGGTTTGCGCCAAATCGTCTGGTGCGATCTGTGATAACGCATCAGGCGCAAGCGGCGCATCATCAGGCGCGTAATAGGCGGTATTAAGTGCAAATTCCAACGCTGCGATATCCGCCAGATAGGGTAGAGATTGCGCAGGCGGGTGGTCTTTTATAAAAATGTCAAAGCCTTGACCGTATTCATGGAGGCATCCGTTTGTTGGTGGGTGATTGAAAATAAACCCCCGCGCCGCCGCCTTAAAAAAGTTCTCACCAACCAGTTTTTCGATAATCGGATAGGTCCCGCGCAGGGCTTCGATCAGGCTGCCTGTGACGTTATTATGATAAATTTTAAGGCGTTCGCGCGCGGCGATGTCACCCTCTTCGAATAATGCCAAAACATCGCTTTCACAATCATCCAGATGATGTGCAGGTTGCGTCATGAGGGTTTTAAAATGTTTTTGAATTTTAGCGAGGAGCATGCCACATCCCTTCGGGTGCTGCTTTTTGAATGATCTCACGGGCGCGTTGGGCCTCGTCCAATAAGGTTTGGAGGGGCGGAAAATCCTGATCCCATTCAATCAGTGTCGGCACAGCGCCGATGCGTGTCACGGCATATTCATAAAGCGCCCAGACCGCCGCGCAGACAGTTTGGTTATGGGTATCGATCAAAATACTATGCGCGCCGATGGTTTTTTCAATATGCCCTGCTAAATGTATTTCACGCACAAAGGCGGGGTTGATCTGATCAATATATTCATGCGGGTCAAGGCCGTGATTGTGGCTTTGCACATATATATTATTGATATCCAGTAGCATAAAACAGCCGGTTTGTTCACACAGCGCGTTCATAAATTCCGGCTCTGTCATTTCATTATCTTTGAAGGCGATATAGGTTGATGGGTTTTCAACCAATATGGCGCGCCCGAAATAATCTTGCGTTTGTTGTATGTTGGTGTTCAGGCGCAGCAATGTTTCGCTGTTATAGGGCAGGGGCAGCAAATCATTCAAATGCGCGTTGCCGCTGGCGCTCCATGCGACATGATCGGAAATGTTGAACGGGTTGTAACGCTCAATCAGTGCTTTGAATTGTTTGAGGTGATCGAGATTAACGGCCTGATCAGAGCCTAAGGATAAGCCCACAGCATGTAAACTGAGCGGATACCGCGCGGCGATTTGGTCAAGGAAGTGACGGTGAACGCCGCCGCAGAAATAATTTTCGGGATGCACCTCAACCCAGCCAATCGCCGGATTTGTATCCAGAATCTCTTGGTAGTGGGGGCTACGTAAACCAATGCCCACCGGATCAATGAGGAAAAGATCCGGTGGGCACGAGGAAAAAGCCTGTTCGTTATGAGGAATAGAAGAAGGCTTATCCATAATATAAACTGTTACTCTGCGTGTGTATCAGCATGATCTGAATGATCTTCTGTGTCTTCAGCTTCAACGGCTTTGAAAGGTTCTACAGAACCGTTGGCAAGTTTTTCACACACGCCAGTTGGAAGGTATAGCCATTCTTCGCCGCTGGCATCCGTTGTCGCTTGACCCGCGCAACTATGTGATTTATCCGCCGCGCCGCAGGTGTTTTTACCCGCTTTAACAACGCCATAGCATTTTTCTTTACCATCTTTTGCAGCATGCGCAGTTGATGATGCAGCAACAGTGCCCATTGCGGCCATCGCGACAGCACCAGCAAGAAGTGTGTTTAGTGTTGTTTTAGAACTCATGTTTAATTCCTTTGTTTAAATGAATAAATTGCTCACCTTTTAATCGAGTGATCCGTAAAAATGTACGTTTAATGTACTTACTCTAGCGGTTCGTTCGATCACGGATTAGGGTTACATTAAACAGGAAAAAAGGAAATCAAATTTTTACAGGTGGATTTAATTTTAAAACCATGGTTTTTTATTGGCAAATAACGGATCGAAAAACTGAAACATCCATGTATTATTTTGAAACATATAAAGACTTAACAGATGCGGCGCGCGGATGCGTCATCGTCATCGGTAATTTTGACGGCGTGCATTTGGGGCATCAGGCTTTGCTTAATCAGGCGCGCCAAGTGGCGGATGATTTGGGCAAGGCGCTCGGCGTTTTAACATTCGAGCCGCATCCGCGTCAGCTTTTTCGCCCTGATGATCGGCCATATCGCATTACACCGCAGACATTAAAGGCTGAGCGTCTGGATGCCAGCGGCGTGGATTATGTTTTTTCCCTGCCCTTTGATTGGGATTTTGCCAGCCAGTCTGCCGAGGATTTTGTGCAGCATATCCTGATAGATGGCTTGCGCGCTGATCATATCGTGATTGGCTATGATTTTAAATTCGGACAATTACGCAAAGGGACGGCGCAAACAATTCGCGATGGCGGCTTGCCTGTTACGGTTGTTGAGGAGGTGCGCGATACCGCGCTGGGTGATTTATCCTCCAGCCGCGTGCGTCAATTATTGCGCCATGGTCAGATGGACGAAGCCAATGCTGTGCTTGGTTGGGATTGGGAAATACATGGCAGCGTGTTTAAAGGCGATCAACGCGGGCGCGCGCTGGGCTATCCCACGGCGAATATGGAAATGGGCGATACAGTGCATCCGGCCTATGGTATTTATGCGTGCTTTGCGCGTATTCAAGGTGAGGATGAATGGCTTATGGGGGCGTGTAATATTGGTATCCGCCCGATGTTCGAAGTTGAAACCGCGCAGGTCGAAACCTTTATTTTCGATTTTGACCGCGATATTTACGGGAAAACATTGCGGGTGCGCCCTGTCCAACGCTTGCGCGGGGAGGCGAAGTTTAACTCGCTTGATGACCTGATCGTGCAAATGGAAAAAGATTGCCGCCAAGCGCGTGATATTCTGAGCGCAAAGCTCTGATTGCTGTGCGATAGATGGTTTGAAAGGCGGATATGTCACGCCGATTGAGAAAGATAAAACAATGAGTATCTTCTTTTCTTTATTATTTAACTTACTGCCGCTTTATGCCTTGATCGGAGCAGGGTATTTTGCCGCGAGCAAATTGCATGTTGATAAACGTAGTCTTGGCACTTTGGCGATTTATATTTTTATGCCTGTCGTGGTGTTCGGTTTTGTCGCCGATATGGATTTCCAGCCTGCCTATCTGGCCTTGCCGATTTTTTTCTATGTGGCGAGTGTCATTGTCGGGTTGGGGTTTTTCAGGCTTGGCGGCATGGTGTATCAGGATAAACAGAAAAACCTGATGGCGATGCTCGCCTCTATGGGCAATACGGGCTATTACGGTTTGCCGCTGGTGTTGCTGTTCTTTGATAAGGACACCGTGGCGATTTATATTTTCATGACCCTTGGCGGGTTGGTGTTCGAGGCCACTGTCGGCTACTACATCGCCGCGCGCAGCAGTTTCACGGTGCGTGAAAGCTTAATCAAGCTGACGCGCTTTCCTGTCATGTATGCGATGGCGGCAGGGTTTATCGTTAATGCATCGGGCTTTGAACTGCCTGAGATATTCTGGACATATTGGGTGCATTTCAAGGGGGCATACGTCATTACCGGTATGATGATTATCGGCGCCGCGCTGGGGGGCATGGAAAAATTTGTCTTCGGCCCGCGCCTTGTGGCTTTGGTCTTCGCCGGTAAGTTCGTCATATTCCCGTTGTTAAGTTTGCTCTTTATCGCGCTGGATAAAACGGTGATGCACTGGTTCTCGCCGGAAATTTATAATTTGCTTGTGATTGTAGCGATCGTCCCGCCCGCAGCGAATATTGCCGCCTATGCCACGCAGATGAATATAGAGCCTGAAAAGGCCGCCACCACGATATTGATCGGAACGATCTTTGCCCTGTTTTATATCCCTTGCGTGATTATGTTTATCGGTGTGTAGAGGGGGCTAAATGCCACAATATTGTGCAATGCACAATGCGCATGACAGCTATGCAAACTTAACGGTTCCCTTTTGATAAGAGCGGGCGTACAACTCGCCCCAGATTTACACTCCTAATTATCAAATTATAGTTTTAACCCTCTTACCATTTGATAATTTACTTTATAGCAAGGGCTCGTTTCGACACGGCTCTTGCTTTTTTTTGCCTTTTTCTAATATTATGGAATTAAGTAAGAAAATAAGGGTTTGTGTAAATGGGTGATTCTTCTAATTCATATTTGAGTAGTTTATATCAGCAGGCGTTGTTCGAGGGGATTTCTGAAGATGATGTATCTTCCGTAACGTTGCATGGAAAATGCCGTTTGATTTGTGATTTGGTTGGCGCGCTCCGTGGTAAGTTGCCGCAAAGGATTATGGGGAACGGTAGAATAGCGCGTTCTTCCTTGGTGACCATCGTTGATACATTCGAGCCTTCAGAAAATTTCATGACCTTCCAATCGCAAAACAAGCACGTTTTTTCAGCGACATGACACATGATGAGTATGCGCCGCTTAGGGATAATATTACGAATTGGAATAATCTGGACATGGAAGCGCGTCAAGATACGCTTATCCAAACGACATCGCTGCATCAATATGCGTATTTGTCGGGAGTTGCCGATAGAATTCCGATTAGCTGGGTCTTTCAAGAAAAACCCCTGCAGTCAGAGCAGTTTGGTCTGTTGATCGTCGGCGGCTTTTCAGGTGATTTAACCAGCGAATATGGACGCATTCGACAGGATGTCAGTGCCCGATCTCATTTTGATGATCCGGCAGTGGCTTTTAATACGGGGCATCATGAAACGACGCATGCTATCCAGTTTGCGTTGGCCAATGCTTATCACCATAACCGTCTTAATGCGACGCATATCCTTTATGATGATGCGCGCATGTTTCATGCGATAGAGGTCAATAAAGCGGTAATCCCGTGCTCTGTTTTGAAACATAGCGATCAAGCGGCCTATCAACAGCAGGTGCATGAGGTTTTGGCCAACGAAGAAGGCCACGCGATCAGTCAAGGTCTCCTTGATCTTTCACAATAAAAAAGAGCGCTCAAAACGCTTGTGGTACTTGATCTTTATGACCAGTCCCGCCATAGTGCGATTTATGAAACACGTGAATACCATAATTATTCGAATTACAGGCCCGGCTCTGATATAAAAAGAGACCGGGGTGTAGCCGTTTTTAAATTCCATGCAAATGACAGTACGTATATAAAAGGCGCATGAATAATGCGTAGATGATTATGACAGACGAAACCAAAAAACCAGATTATAAAGACACCGTATTCTTACCGAAAACGGATTTCCCGATGCGCGCAGGCTTGCCGAAGAAAGAGCCTGAAATTATCGCGAAGTGGGATGAAATGGATCTCTATGCGCAAATGCGTGCAAGCGCTGCGGGCAAGGAAAAATTTGTTCTGCATGACGGCCCGCCTTATGCGAATGGTAATATCCATATGGGGCACGCGGTGAATAAAATCTTGAAAGACGTGGTGGTGAAATCACAAGGCATGACGGGCAAAGATGCGCCATATGTGCCGGGTTGGGATTGTCACGGTCTGCCGATTGAATGGAAGATTGAAGAAAAATACCGTAAAGCGGGCAAGGATAAGGACGATGTTGATATCCTTGAATTCCGTGAAGAATGCCGCGTTTTCGCGCAAGAATGGGTGGATATCCAAAGCGCGCAATTCCAACGCTTGGGCATCACAGGCGATTGGGAAAACCCATACCGCACCATGACAACCCGCGCCGAAGGCAAGATCGTGCGCGAAATTCATAAATTCGCCTTGAATGGCGGCCTGTATAAAGGTCTGCGCCCTGTGATGTGGTCAACGGTGGAAAAAACCGCTCTGGCTGAGGCAGAGGTGGAATATAAAGAGCATAAATCAGTGACGATCTGGGTTAAGTTTCCGATTGTACAGTGTAGAACTACTCCCGAGTTAGAGGGGTACGGGATTGTAATTTGGACAACAACGCCTTGGACGATACCATCAAACCGTGCAATCGCCTATGGCGCGGGAATTAATTATAAGGCATTTGAAGTCACTGAAGTTACGCCTGAAAGTAATGTTGAGGTTGGTGATAAATTAATTGTTGCAGAATCTTTATTTGAGGATTTTGCTGCGAAGGCAGGAATATTGAAATGCGATATAACTAAGCAAAATAATGGGCATGTTTTATTCTCATTTTCGAAGTTATTAGGCACAATTTGTAAGCATCCATTTGCAGATGTAGAGGCAGATAAAGAAAATTATTATAGTTATAATGTTCCTGTTCTTGATGGAAGTTTTGTCACTGATGATGCGGGGACAGGTTTTGTGCATATGGCGGGTGGCCATGGTGAGGATGACTTCCATTTGATCCGCGCTACGAACCAAAGCCTCGGAGCAGACGAGCAAATCGAAATCACCGACAACGTCACCGATGACGGAAAGTTTCGTCCG
>TARA_R110001592_G_scaffold168388_1_pt1 | contig 14428 bp, 17 predicted proteins | sample TARA_R110001592 | Tara Oceans TARA_R110001592 (sample SAMEA4398387) | marine metagenome | biome: Polar Biome; feature: [SRF] surface water layer (ENVO:00010504); material: water (ENVO:00002006), including particulate matter (ENVO:01000060) such as... | depth 5 m
TATTTGCAAAAAGGTTTGCATCAAAGTTATGCGGTGTTTAATCAAGGGCGAGCATTTAAAATAAATGATAAGACCAGAGTTAAAGCAGCGGTAGATTATGTAGAAGATTTTTTAAAGAAAAATAGTAAAGTAAAACTTACAGCGGAAGGCCTTAGAGCGCAAGCTAGGCAACAAGTAAAATCATTAATGAATCAAGCACAAAATTCTGGTTCAGCTTCATATTTTTTTGACGAGGTGTTGCCCAATGCTTTGATTAAAAGTTCTAAACGACCTTCAGGTACAATAAAATTTATTACTGAAGACATGGCTAAAAACAGGAACTTACCTAAAGCTATAGAAAATTTGTTAGGCAAGGGTGGAATTAAAGAATCTATTTTTGACACTAACGTGGTGTTAGCAGAGCTATTGGCTAAAAAAAGGTTTATAAACGAAGTGTTCACGTTTAATAAAAATACTACTGCTCCCGGAACTAAATTTGCTTTTACACCTGACTATACAAAAATAGCCAGAGAACAAAGTGCTGCACTGGGAAAAACAATACGTGCTACCAGTGCGCAAAAAGATTTACTTAAAGCTACTGGCGACTCAAGTGCTGTTAGAGGCATAATAGAACAAGATTTACAAAGACAATTTAAAGTTCAGTACCCTAATATTTCACCACCTAGATTTAAAAGCATGGGAGACGAATTTAAAAGAGCGGGAATGAGCGAGGATCCTTTTGGTTTATACAAACGTATGGTAGATCATTTTGTGCCTGAAAATATTCATGAAGCTCTAATAGGAGAAGTAAAAGGTTGGTCAGTTGCTTTAGATAGTGTGCCATTGTACAAAAGTTTTTTAGGCTTTAAAGGTATGACTCAAGCGGGAAAAACCGTATTTAGTCCAACCACGCAAGTACGTAACTTTACTTCTGCAGGATTCTTTGCGTTGCACAATGGGCATATAGGTAGACCCTTTGGTAAAACTGAACACAGTTTTGCTGATATAATTAGATCGCATATTGATGAAGTTTTTCCTAGTGGTCAGATAACTAAAACAGAAGCTAAAAAAGTTTTAGCGGAACAGAGAAATAGAGCGGTTGAACTTGGTGTTACTCAAAGTAATATTATGGGCAGAGAGATAGACGATCTGTTGTCTGAAATGGTAACAGGTAAATCTAGGTTTTCTGGTACTGCAGCTCTATTTCAAAAACTAACTGATTCTCCAGTGTTTAAAAAATCACAAGAGTTGTACATGAAGGGAGATGATATTTGGAAAGATTATGGTTGGAAATTTACTCAATCACAATTAAGAGAAGCGCTGCCTGAAGGAAAAAACTTTAGAGGTTCAGTAGAAAAACTTTATGCTGAGCTGTTTGGTAAAAAATTTAATTTTATAAATGGCGATAGTTCAATTAAAACTTCTAAAGAAGTGTATGAAGAAATTGCTGCACAGTATGTTAAAAATACTTATCCTAACTACAACTACGTACCACAATTTGTTAAAGACCTAAGAAGATTACCATTAGGAAATTTTATCTCTTTCCCAGCAGAAATACTTAGAACGTCGGCTAACTTAATGAAATTTGGTGCTAAAGAAATGGCTAGTTCTAATCCGGTTATAAGAAAAATGGGAGCTAAAAGATTAGTGGGACAGACCATTGGTTTTAGTTCAGGCGGAGTGTTAGCAGCAACTTCTATGTCCGCACTAGGTATGACACGAGATCAATACGATAGATTTAAAGAAACACAAGTGCCAGAATGGAACCGGTACGGTGATCTAATTATGATTTCAAGAAAAGAAGAAGATAACGGAAACATAAAGTACCGTTACATTCCTTATTCTTATCAAAATCCATACGCTTATTTACAAGCGCCCTTTTATGCTTTTATGGGTGAAAATGCGGCAGGTAAAAAAGTAGGTAGAGATTGGGATGATCGTTTTCTTAGAGGTGCTTTTACTGCGATAGGCACTACACTACAACCGTTTATGGACGAAGCTATTTTAACTGAAAGACTGTTAGACATAACCACTAGAGGTGGTAAACCAATGCGCGGTAGACGCTTGTGGCTAGATAATCCAGATACCGCTCTTGGCGATAAAATGTATGCTGGTTTTGGTCACTTACTAGAGGGCATGCAACCGGGAGTGTTTACTTCAGGAGCAAGAATAACTCAAGCGGTGGCTAAAGAACGAACTGCTTATGGTAAACAATATGAATTAGGTGACGAAGCCTTGGCTTTATTTGCAGGAATTAGAGTTTACGATGCTGATCTGGCTAACAACTTAAACTTTAAGTACCAAGAGTTTGCCGGAATAAACCGTGCTAACACTTCTTTATTTAAATCTGATTTTTTTGCAGAGAACGCCACTGCCGGAACACGAATATCTTCTTATCAAAATTATTTAGAAAATTCTTACAAAGCGTATACGAACTTTGAAAAATTAACTGATGATCTAAAGGCTTTAGGATTAAGCAATTCGTACATAAACAAAGAATTAAAATCTAGAAAAGCATCTAAAAATATTAGGACTAGTATTAGACAAGGGAGATTTATGCCACCAGATTATAGAAACTTGTTTAATGATGATAGATTTATAAAACTTTCTAAGTCATTAGGTATATCTAGAGCGGAATTATTTCCACGTGCTGAACTAAGACAATTATACAATGACTATAGATTTAAAGATTTATTGCAATCTATCGGCACGGTGCGTTCACAAATACAACAAGAAAATGCACCAGTAGAATCTGCACCACAAGCTGCGGTACAAGGGCAACGGACAACGGTATCTCCTTTACCCGTAGTACCTTCAGCTCCAAAAGTTAATCAACAAGTTGCCGGATTGACATCAGGTACAACCCAACCTAAAACTGTTAGACAACGTCTTGTTGAAGGTGATGATCTTTTAAAGGATTTTGCATGAGCGACGAAACTAGAATAGCGCTGGAAACGCATTTAGCTGAATGTCAAATTAGGCACGAAGTACTAGATGAAAAACTAGATGCGTTACAATCACAGCAAGAAAAAATTAACAAACACACATTTGAATTACGTCAGATGATGACTTGGTTTATGGGAGCGTCAGCGTCGTTTGCTGCGATCTCTATTCTATTGAGCATTGTATGGGTATTTCAGAAACTTGTTTAACATACAATATTTTTACATCTAAATTTTTAGCGGACTTATTTTTAGTTCGATTGATTCTACGCATCTTACCCTTTTGCATGCGTTCGCTGTGCGTCTTTACATCATATAAATCTACTGTGCCGTCTGCGGAGTTAATGACCACTAGATCGCAAGGGCCTTTGCCTCCAAGATCGTAGTATACATGATTAAATGGTTTGTCTAAAAATTTTATAGCTGCTAGCAACTCGTTGCGGATACCTTTTTGCTGTTTACCTATAACCACTCTCTTAGTTCTTCACCCAGTATTTCATTCGCTATATTTATTTTCTGGCGTAAGGCGGTAACAATTTTTTCATCAACAGATTTATCGCAGATAATGTCAACGTAATTTACTTTATTAGTCTGACCTATTCTGTGTGCTCTGTCTTCTGATTGTAGCCTTTTTTCCAAATCATAACTGTTCGAATAATATACCACAGTGGTCGCGGCTGTCAAAGTTATGCCGTAACCTCCTGTCTGTGCATTACCAATAAAGAATCTAACTTCGGAGTCTTTATCTTGAAAGTTCTCAATGTTCTTCTGTCTTTGTGCTTGTTTTGTACCGCCGTAATAGGTGCAGAATGAACCTTTACCGTACTTTTTGCCTAATTCTTTAGCTATTAACTCAATATCAGCTACGTAATTAGACCATATAATAACCTTGCCTTCGCACTCATCAAGCACATCCAGTAGCTCAGCTAGCCTATTATTCTTTAAGGCAGTAACTGTGCCGTCATCTGCTTTAAAATGCCCACACGTTATCTGATGTAGTCGTAACATCTGTGTCAATACATTCATTGTAGAACAAACTTTGTTGTTTAACTCGGCTAAAGCAATAGATTTCATAGACTCGTAAGCACGTTTTTGTTCAGGAGTCATTTGAATTACACGGCGTTGATATATTTTCTCAGGTAAATCTAAACAGTCTTCTTTTAAAATACGATAAGAAAACTGTGACACCACGTCTGATAGTTCGCCAAGATTACGATAACTATTGTATGGTCGAACGATATTTACTGAACGTCCGTTCAAATTTATAGTCTGCATATTGGCGTATCGTGCACGGAACGAGTAAAACGAATCATGGCCAAGGAGTTCTGAATCTAAGAAATCACATTGAGAAAATAAATCTAACGGACTTTTAGTTACTGGACTTCCAGTCATAATTCTTTTGAAAGGAGCACTCATACCTGCTGATAAAATATTTCTTGTGCGTGTTGCAGTAGGTGTTTTAATAGAAGTGCTTTCGTCTACAGCCATCAAAGTTTTATACGCCCACATAAATTTTTCTGCGGCATCTTTACCCGGTTGCGTAGAGAAGGCTTCTACATTCATTACAAAAAATGTTAGACAAGGATTTCTAGTTTCAGAATATATTTGCTCCATCATTTCTTTATCTTGCTTAGATCTTTGACTTGGAGCGACCCAATAAAAAGTTCTGCAATCAATATGATCTGGTATGTGTTTAGGTATTTCTTGCTCTACCCAGTTCTTATACACACCTTTTGGAGCAACAATAATTGCTGCGTTAATCTTACCTGCATCATATAACATTGAAATATTATCAAGTAATATCTTAGACTTACCTGTTCCCATCTCGCAGAACAGCGCAAAGTTTTTCTTTTTCCAACTCTTTTCTAAAGCCTTGAGTTGATGCTTATAGGGCTTAGTCTTAAACTTATAATCCATAGCTATTGTCTTTCTTTCTAAAAACCTTATAATAGAAATATTGAAAAAATAGTCAAGAAAGAAAATATGACAGTATATTGTGTACAAGAACCTCCCGGAACGTCAAGAGGCGCTCCAAAAATGGACGTGATGAAAGCGTTACCTTTTGGTGATGTAAAATTTTTATTTACAGAGCGTGCACAATTAGTGTACAGTACTGGAGCATTAATAAATGAACTTAGAAAGAAACTTAAAAATTTTGACGACGAAGATTATTTACTTCTTGTGGGTGATCCTGCTATCATTGCTTCTACTAGTGCTGTAGTTGCAGATATTAACCACGGTAAATTTAAAATGTTGAAATGGGATCGAGAATCTAGTAAGTATTATCCATTAAGCGTAAACTTATATCAGAAAGAAGAGAATTATGGAGAAGAACAATTTTGAAAAAGATACAATTCAGTCAGTAGAAAACGATGACGCGCAAACATTAGGTGCGTTATGCCAAGATCTTGTTGACGCAGAGGCGGAAGTTGAAGTTACAAAGAAACTTTTGCTAGAACAACAAGAAAAAGTTTTAGACATAAAACGAGTACAGATTCCAGAGTGGATGGCTGACAAAAATTTATCACAACTAAAATTAAATGACGGTAGTTCTATTACCGTAGAGAATTTTTATGGTATATCGATACCGCCTCCTAAAGACCTTGATAAAAGGGCTGAGGCGTATCAATGGCTTCGTGACAATAATTTAGGTGACCTCATTAAGAACGAGATCTCAGCTAGGTTTGGTCGTAACGAAGACGGGAAGGCTGTGGAATTTTCCAAGTTAGCCACCGCAAATGGGTACGAGGTTGAACAGGCATTGTCTGTCGCCTCGGCTACCTTAAAAGCAACTCTTAAGGAACTGCACACTAAAGGTGCGGCTTTGCCACCTCAAGAGATATTTAAAACGTTTGTGGGCAAACAAGCAAAAGTCAAAAGGAAATAAAAATGACAACGAAAACGAAAACGAAAACGGAAGTTGCAAAAGCAACAACAAGTGTTGCACTTGACACAATACTAGCAGACGCTGATTCAATGAGTGGATTAGAAAATGTAGTATCAACTGAAGACATGGCCTTACCATTTTTAAAAGTGTTAAGTCAAATGTCTAATGAGTGTAACAAAACTAGTAACAAATTTGTTGAGGGTGCTGAACCCGGAAACATTATAAACAGTGTTACTGGTAAACTCTATGACGGAGAAGAAGGAATAGACGTAATTCCTTGTTTTTATAAAAGAGAGTTCATAGAATGGGCTGAGCGTGGTACAGGTACTGGTGCTCCGGTTGCAATACATGGGGCTGACTTTGATATAAGTACAGCACCTAGAGACGGCAACCAAAATAGATTACCAAGTGGTAATATTATTGAGGAGACTGCCAATCACTTTGTACTTGTTGTAGATGCCGACGGCAACTATGAGCAAGCACTCATCACCATGAAATCCACTGGGAGAAAAATTTCTCGTAAGTGGAACTCGATGATGCTGTCAAATAAAATGCAAGGAAAAGACGGAAAACCGTTTACACCACCTGCTTACAGTACAACTTATAGACTAAAAACTATGCCACAAAGTAACCAAAAGGGAACTTGGTTTGGCTGGGATGTCTTTAAGGTTGGTCCAGTTACGGAGCAAGGACTGTATGATACGGCTAAAACTTTCGCGCAAGGCGTCAACAAAAATACTGTTGAAGTTAAGCACGAATCAGACGTACCAGCAGAGCGCAAAGACGCGTTTTAATTAACAGGGGAGGTTAACAGCCTCCCCTTTTTTTGGTAGTGAAATATGGACATTCCTCTAATAAGTAGAATATTTAAAGGTAACGAAGAAGCGTACGGTACCTACATTGGTTCTGGTGAAAAGGATCATCGTGGTAAGGTAAAAGGCAGTTGCCGCACTCTGGCACTAAAAGAGGGCGAACAGCTATCAAGCAACGAAACTTTATGGAACAATCATCTTAGCGGTGTGCAAAGCATTGGGGTTATTCCAATTAACAAGCAACATGAATGTTATTGGGGCTGTATTGATATTGATTCTTATGAAGGGTTTGATCACAAGCACTTACTATCGAGCATAGAAAAAGCTAAACTACCTTTTATTGTTATTAGATCTAAGAGCGGCGGAGCACATGTTTACGTATTTTTCAAGACTCCGGTTAAAGCTAAACTACTAAGAAAGAAACTAGAAGAGGCTTCTTCATTATTAGGCTTTAAAGGTTCGGAAGTTTTTCCAAAACAAAATGAGTTGCCACAAGGGTTTTTTGGTAACTATGTCAACACTCCTTACTTTAATTCAGACAAAACTGATCGCTATGCAATGGTCATAGAAAACAAAGAAGTAAAAAATTTATCTCTTGCTGAGTTCTATGAGTACTACGAAAACACTGTGATAGAGTCGTTAGACAAGCTAGAAGTTAAAACGGACGTAGTGTTTCCCGACGGTCCGCCCTGCAATAATTGCATTGCTTTACGTGGTTGTGACGAAGGTGGACGCAATAATTATTTATTTAATATAGCAGTGATGTATAGAAAAATGCATGAAGAAAGTGGCGAAGACTGGTTTGAACTATTAAGACAAGCTAACAAGAAGTACATAAAAAATCCTTTGAACATGCAAGAAGTATCAAGAACTTATGCCTCAGTAATGTCCCATAGTGAAGCCGACACTAATGTGGTTACTGAACCCGGCGAACATTTAGATGAAGAAAGTAACACAGGGTACCACTATCTTTGCAAGCAAGAACCATTAAAAAGTTATTGTAATCGTTCTGTTTGTGTCACTAGAAAGTTTGGTGTAACGCGCACCGGCGATCACGACAACAGTGGTTTTGAAATTCAATCAATACATAAAGTATTAGATGATCCTATTATTTATTACATAACTTTTGAATCCGGTTATGTTATGCGCGCAGACATAAAACAAATTAGTGACCAAAAACTTTGGCGTGATTTGGTGTGTGAACACTTAGACTTTAAACCACCGAGAATGGCTAACGAAGATTTTGATAATATCTTGAATGGTCACTTACGCGAACGTTTAGAGTATGTTCAATTACCTGAAGGCATCACAAGGAATGACAGAACTCGTGCTGGTATTGTTGACTGGTTACTTGGTACTGGACACGGTGACGACAAAGAAAGTATTTTAACTGGTAATTCTTTTCATGACACTAAGAAAAATAAAATTTATTTTAAGTACGACAATTTACGTGCGGCACTCATATCTACTAAATGTATTCGTGATACCCAAAAAGACGCACACATCTTAAGTGATTTTTTAAAAGGTAAAGCGACTGGTCCAAACGGTGTAGAGATAACTAATCCCGGACTAGAAGCAGAGACAGTTAAAATAAATATTAATGGTTCTACAGTGCACGTATGGTCAATCAATGCTGGTCTACTAGATCTTAACCGAGAAGAATTAGCACCCAAAGAAATAATTAAGGAGGATGCATTTTGATTGAAGCTAAAAAAATATTTGGTCCTCCCGGAACAGGGAAAACAAATTACTTGATTAGTAGAGTACTGCATTTACGCGATGAACTAAATATTAATCCAAGAGATATTTGTTACATAACTTTTACTAACAAAGGCATCGACGAAGTACGTGGTAGACTAGGAGTTACTAAAAAGACAGAGGGCTACGAATCATTTGCCACGATCCACGGACTATGTAATCGTTATATAAAAGGTGAAGGCAGTAAACTAATTGGTATTAGTGACTTTGAATACTGGGCCTCGAAAGAACGGGGCGATGTTAAAAGAGAGTACGGTTCTGACTTAGACAATAATTTTATTATTCAAGTTTATAATTTAAAACGCGTAGCTAATTTACCTTTGACGGAGGCTTTTACTAGATTGAACGAACGTAATTACAAATGGAAACACGTCGAATACTACGTTGAAAGTTGGGAAAAATACAAAGAAAACAACAAGTTGCATGACTTTACTGACCAAATATTATTTGCCTTACAAGCGAATAGATTTCAAAAATACAAAGCAGTCTTTCTTGACGAAGCCCAAGACTCGGCATGGTGTCAATGGGAAGTTATTAAACGGCTAACGGACAAAGGATCGGTTGATTATTTATATCTTGCTGGCGATGATGACCAAGCTATCTTTGATTGGAATGGTGGTGAAGTAAAACATTTTTTAAATGCTTATAAAAATGTTTGTGAAGCTGTGCACTTGGAAAAGTCTCACCGCTTAACACAACAACACATTAGCTTTGCTAATATAATTAGTAATCGTATTAAACAACGAGAAGAAAAACATTATGTTTCAGCTAGAGAAGAACAAGGTGAAATATTTTACACTGATCAATTTGTTACTATTCCACTAGACAATGACGAGTCATGGACAATCATGGTTACCGGTGCACGGATAATGGACGAAGCTAAAGAGTTATTAATTAAACGTCGTGTGTGGTTTAAACAGATAACTGCACGCGGTTATGTACATTATCCAGTAGGAGCAAAGATACTATCAGCATTGAAATGTTATTTTGATTTGCAAAAGAATAAGTATGTATCTAAATCTGATTTATTAAACTACAGAACTTTAGTTAAGCCACCTAACTTTAAACCTAAGCAGTGGGAAGGCCTAGACCAAGACCAATTGTACAACGGAACAGCCTTAGAAGAAATGTTTGATTTTGATTTCGAAGTAGATTGGAAAATACATTTTAGCGATATAAAAAATCCAGAGTGGCAACGCAAACGCAGATATATTATAGACTGCGTAGAAAAGAAAGTAGATATATTTTCTAAGTATCCCAAAATAGAGTTGTCTACTATCCACGGCATGAAAGGTGGCGAAGACGTTAACACAGTGATTTTTGGTAATATGGAAATGCCCTTTCACAAGAAGTATATTAGTCAAAATAACAGTGAACGCGATGCCATAGTACGTATGTTCTATGTTGCCTGCACTCGATCCAAGAAAAATATGTATGTATATATGTGTAGAGGTTTGCCATATCGTTTTAATTTTGATATGATATTTAAATTACATAACGAAAGCAAAGAAGTAGCATAGATGGATTTCGACAACGTTAACTATCCGGAACATTATAATCAAGGCGACGTACAATGTATTGATGCCATTAAATCTTGTTTAGGTTCTGGGTTTAAATATTATTTGCAAGGCAGTGCCATGAAATATTTATGGCGCTACGAGCACAAGGGTAAACAAATCGAAGACCTTGACAAAGCAATTTGGTTTATAGATAAATTAAAGGAGTTTCTGTGTGAGCGTAATTAGTCCGCCGTTGTGGACAGAGTGGGTACCCGAAGAATATTTTCCCGATCTGTCAAAAGAAGAATACTTAGCTGTCGATTTAGAGACTTGCGATATAAATTTAACGACCCACGGTTCAGGGTGGGCTACTGGTAAAGGCTACGTTACTGGTTTTGCTTTGGCCACTAAAGACTGGCAAGGCTACTATCCGATTGCTCACGCTGAAGGCAACCTAGATAAAGACAAAGTAATAGCATGGATAAAGAAGACTCTAGCCTGTCCCATGCCTAAAATATGCCACAATGCGTCCTATGATATTGGTTGGCTAAGATCAATGGGTATAACCGTCAATGGTACTATACATGACACAATGATTTCAAGCGCTTTGATCGACGAAAACAGATTTTCCTATACTTTGAACAGTTTAGCTAAAGAAAAACTTGGACAAACAAAGAACGAAGACGTGTTAGTAGAGTTTGCTAAGTCAAAAGGTATCAATCCAAAATCAGAAATGTACAAAGTTCCGGCTATGTATGTAGGTAAGTACGCTGAGATGGATGCACGGTTAACGTTTGATTTGTTTTTTCACAACATGAAAGAAATAAAAGAACAAGAACTAGATAAAATTTATGATTTAGAAACTCGACTGCAACCATGTTTAATAGACATGCGCGCTAATGGAGTTCGTGTAGATCTTGACGGGGCGGCAATTGCTAAGGCTGAATTATTGAGCGAAGAGAAGAAAGCACTGTTTGCTATCAAAAAGATATCTGGCATTGATGTTGACATCTGGGCAGCAGCTTCGGTAGCTAGGGCATTCGATAAATTAAACATTGGTTACACTCGAACTGCGACGGGCAAACCTAGTTTTACTAAAAACTTTTTATCTAAACATGATTCCGAACTTGCATTGTTGATTGTGAAAGCACGAGAAATGAATAAAGCACATACTACCTTTATTGACAGCATCTTGAAACACCAACATAACGGACGGATACACTCCGAGATACATCAGATGCGAAGTGATGATGGTGGCACTGTGACCGGTAGATTTAGTTACTCTAACCCGAACCTACAGCAGATACCCGCACGGAACATAGATATTAAAAATAAGATTCGTTCACTATTCATACCGGACGAGGGCCAACGGTGGGGAAGTTTTGATTATTCACAACAAGAACCGAGACTGGTGGTACACTTTGCCGAACACGTGAATGAGGTAGATGGTTTTAATTATCTATCGAAGCACGCACCAATGCGTACCAAAGAATTTATAACTGGCTATCGTGGGGGCAAGGCTGACTTCCATACTATGGTAGCTGACATGGCAGGCATTGATCGTAAGATTGCTAAGACCATTAATCTTGGATTATTTTATGGTATGGGTAAAGGTAAACTAAAAGAGCAACTAGGTATCAATGAAGAAACTGCAGAAACTTTAATTGATGACTACAATCAGAAAGTACCTTTTGTAAAACAATTATCTCAACGAGCAATGGAGGCGATGGACAAGAAAGGTTTTGTTACTACAGTAGGTGGCAGACGTTGCCGTTCGTTTGGTTACGTGTCCAATCGTTGGGGCAAAAGTGGTTTCTTTAAAACAGAAAAAGAAGCAGAAGAGGAATTTGGTAAGTATGGCTACAAGAAAGCGTATACTTACAGAGCGTTAAATAAATTAGTCCAAGGTTCGGCGGCCGATCAAACCAAAAAAGCAATGGTAGATTTATATGAACAAGATGGTATCATACCCCATATACAGGTACACGATGAATTAAATATCTCGGTAGCTGATGAACAACAAGCAAAGAAGATTGCGAAGAAAATGGAACGATGTATGATGTTAAAGGTACCAAGTAAAGTTGACTATGATCTTGCTGACAATTGGGGAAGCGCCAAGAAGTAATGGAAGATAACGTCATTAGTGTGTGCCTCTGTCCGGGGTGTGCCAGCCTAACTCAAATGAAACTTATAGAAGCGAACATCTATTTCTGTAGAGTGTGTGACCAAAAGTTTCGTCAATTTAAAAATGGCAAATTAATCTATATTCCGTTAGGTCTTGCTCGTTCAATGGAAGCGTCAAAGATTATCTTTGAGTTTAGTGATGAGCTAATCAAACGACCAGCACCGCAGCCCGAAAACTTTGAGTTTGAACTAGACACAGGAATAGAGGATCACGAGACCTTAGCCTCTATCTTTGATTTTGAGTTTGACCCTGACTCTGACTTTGATCCCGACGAGTCTAATTAACTTTCGAGTTCAGTCATTCTATCTAACATAACTCCAACTACAGTAGACGGAGTACCATCCGAACGATAAGTAGCACATGATCTTAAGTCTTCTAACGGCGTGCCGTTTTGTAAAGACACTGATACTAGTCGTCCTACTTCAGTTAGAATGTCGGGACGTTCAGTGCCGGCTTTACCACCACCAGACATCCATGCTTCTTTGATACCATCATTGTTGAAGGATACAGTTAATAGATACGGAGTGCCGTTGTTGTCACGGATAGTCTCCTTGTAACACGGTCTACGGTTAGTTAATTCAGTACGCATATTGCATTGTCTCCCATTTCTTTTTTAAACATAACACAGATTCTTGTTGCGCGTCGGATAGTTTAGCAAAGCCGTCGCTATTTAAAACTTCTTTATAGTGAAGAACACCGCTAGAAATCTGCGTTTTAGTTATCTTAGTTGGTGAAGGTAACTCACTATAATAGTAAGTAAACTTAGTTTTTCTTTTGTTGTAATGTATAGTTATCATAGATTATGCTCTTTCTTGTTGACATTTTTGTATAATATACTACATATAGTGGTATATTACAATAAAATATGGAGGTTTCCATGATTTTTGAGGATAATGTATCGTTACAAAATACTGCGGTAATGAATGCTGACACTATGACGTTGCGCAATGAGAATAATTTTTTGCGTAATCAGAATGAAGAGTTAAGAATGAAGCTGAAAGAACTATCAGTTTCACTAGAACAAGCTGTCGGCCCTCAATACAATAGTATAGTGTAACAACTATAAACATATAGAAAGGAACAAAGATGCCTGACATCGACCGCTTTAAGTCCGTCTCGGTAACACATGCGGCTTATACTAACATTAAAGAAATATCAGACTATCTATCGAAAGACCTAGGGATTAAAATGTCCTTAGCAAAAACCATAGAGTATCTGTCAAGCAACAAGGCCAAGGAACTGAAATTGAATGGCCATTCAAAATCTTAAGTCACTACTAACGCCGAAGTTTGAGTACAAAGCCGTACGCAAAAAGAAGGTGAACGGCCGACGTTATTACGAGGGTGAGAATAAGTTACTGCCCTCGGTAACTACTATTATTTCTGCGACTAAAGACAAGGCGGATGAGGCGGGACTGCAACGTTGGCGTGACCGCGTTGGTAATGAAGCCGCCGAAGCTATCGTAACGCAAGCCGCGTCGGTAGGTACCGCAATGCACAAATATTTAGAATGTCACATCGAAGGGGTGGGCTACGATGATCAAACCAATATCGGGGTCATTGGTAAGCGCATGGCGAAACTTATTATTGCGTCTTCGTTCCCGTCAATTGACGAGTTCTGGGGCACAGAAGTGCCGTTATACTATCCAACGTTTTATGGTGGTACCGCAGACTGCGTGGGACTGTGGAATGGACAGCCCGCAATTATAGATTTTAAACAAACCAATAAACCGAAGAAAGAAGAATGGATTGAGAATTACTTTGTCCAGTTGGCGGCTTATTGTATGGCGCACGATGCGTTGTACAACACGAAGATGGAAGCCGGCGTTATTCTCATGGCGTCGAGAGGGCTTAACTTGCAAATGTTTACGATTAACGGCCAACGGCTCGATGATTATAAGTACAAATGGTTGAAACGATGCGAAAAATATTATAATTTAGAAGAGTAACATGATTAAGTGGACGACCAAAGAACTAGTAGCAAGGCTAGAGAAATTCTGTGAAAGTGCCGAAGGCGCGAATGCCCGCATATCGTTGGCAGTGCCAATGGGTTTTGGTTCTAATCCAAATACGTCGTTTGACATACGCAAAATAGATTTAGTCCCTAATACTATTATCGGGGCCAAAGAAAAATATAGATTAATAATTGTAATACAGGAGTTATGATGAAGATAAAAGACGGCTTGCATCTGCCAACGAAAAAATTTACCGAGAACTTTGACGGCATCTTTCGTAAAAAGAAAATGAAACCACTGTCACCACAGACAACGAAACAATTTTTAGAGGGGTTAAATAAGAAATGAAGTGTTGGAGTTGCAATCATGAGCTTATTTGGGGTGGGGATCACGACACCGAATGGGAAGAGAA
>TARA_R110001592_G_scaffold46274_2_pt1 | contig 14411 bp, 9 predicted proteins | sample TARA_R110001592 | Tara Oceans TARA_R110001592 (sample SAMEA4398387) | marine metagenome | biome: Polar Biome; feature: [SRF] surface water layer (ENVO:00010504); material: water (ENVO:00002006), including particulate matter (ENVO:01000060) such as... | depth 5 m
CTGCTGGCGCCGATGTATTGATCGTGCAAGGCCAAGAGGCCGGCGGTCATGTTCGTGGCCAAACCTCAACACTCTCTTTATTGCCGCAAATTATTCAGCACTGTGATGTGCCGGTGGTAGCCTCTGGCGGCATCGCAAGCGGTCAAGCTGTGGCGGCGGCAATGATGCTTGGCGCTCAAGGCGTGAGCTTAGGCACAGCCTTCCTAGCTACTCACGAGGCCAATGCTCACCTGCATCATAAGCAGCGCGTGTTGGCGGCCGAAGCCGATGAAACCATATACACCACGCTTTTTGCGCGCAACTGGCATGAGGCCGCGCCCGTGCGCGTACTGGCCAATGCCGCCACTCGTGGCGAATACGACAGTGCCGATCGCGACCTAATAATTGGCCATCAAGATGGTCAGCCGGTGTATATCTTTTCCACCGACTCGCCACTCGTTGGCGCCACCGGTAAGCTCGACGACATGGCGCTGTATTGCGGCCAATCGTGCAGCCAAATCTCTACGCTGTGCAGCGCCGCCGAGCGCTTTCAACAAATCGCTGAAGACGCGGCCCAACGCTTGAATCAACGGCCATAGCATTAGTGCCTGATGGCTGGGTTTGCTATCCTCCCAGCCTTCACTCATCGGCCACGCACCTTTAGCTTGTGGCCAGCAAACACTAGGCTTGTTTCATCTATGAGCAGCGATAACGCCCAACACACGCCAATGATGCAACAATATTTACGCATCAAAGCCGAACACCCCAATGAGCTGGTGTTCTATCGCATGGGCGATTTTTACGAGCTGTTTTTCGATGACGCCAAAAAAGCCGCACGCCTGCTCGACATCACGCTAACGGCGCGAGGCAAATCGGCTGGCGCACCTATCGCGATGGCCGGCATTCCGTACCATGCCGCGGAAAACTATATCGCCCGCCTCATTCGCCACGGCGAATCGGTGGTGGTTTGCGAGCAAGTCGGCGAAGCCGGCGCACAAAAAGGCCCAATGGAGCGCCAAGTCGCGCGCGTGGTCACGCCTGGCACCGTGAGCGATGACGCTTTTTTAGATGAGCGCCGCGATACGCTACTCGCCGCGTTAGTCTGCCTAAATGAACGCTGGGGCTTGGCCTATTTAGACATGTCTAGCGGCCGCTTTAATGTGCAAGAGCTCAGCGACATTGACCACGTGCTCGGCGAGCTCGCACGCATCCAAGCAGCTGAAGTGCTCTACCCCGAAGATGTTTCTTGGCGCGCCCAGCTCGAAGGCCAGCGCGGTCTACGTGGACGCTTACCGTGGCATTTCGATCGTGACAGCGGCCATCGTCAGCTCTGCCAACAATTCGGCGTGCATGACCTACAGGGCTTTGGCTGCGAAGCGATGCCCAGTGCCATTGCCGCCGCTGGCGCTTTGCTAGTCTATGCCCGCGAAACCCAGCGCAATGCTCTGCCGCATTTACGTGGTATCCAAGTCGATAATGCCAAAGACACACTGCAACTCGATGCCGCAACACGGCGTAATCTCGAAATTACCCATACCCTCGCGGGCGATACACGTAGCACTTTGGCCGGCATTCTCGACCAAACTCGCTCGGCTATGGGCAGCCGCTTATTGCGACGCTGGCTGCATCAGCCTATTCGCGTACGTGAAATTCTGCTCTGGCGCCAACAAGCCATCGATGAACTCATCGCTGACCATGCCTGGGATGAACTCAGCCAGCCACTAGCTGATATGGGCGATGGCGAGCGCGTACTTTCGCGCGTGGCATTGCGCAGCGCCCGCCCGCGCGACCTGGCACGTCTGCGTGATTTACTCGCACTCATCCCAGATTTTGCGCAATGGCTTAGCACCCGCCAATCCACACGCCTACAAGCGCTAGCCGGCAACATCGCACCACAACCCGCGCTGGCAGATCTCTTACAACGCGCCGTGGTTGAAGCGCCTCCAGCAGTTTTGCGCGATGGCGGCGTTATCGCCGATGGCTTCGATGCTGACCTCGATGAGCTGCGCGGCTTAAGCACAAACGCCGGCGATTACCTGCTCGCGCTAGAAGCAAAAGAGCGTGAAGCCTCTGGCATTGCCGCACTAAAAATTGGCTATAACCGCGTCAGTGGCTATTACTTCGAGCTCTCGCGGCTACACGCAGAGCAAGCGCCAGCACATTTCATTCGCCGCCAAACGCTGAAAAATGTTGAGCGCTACATCACGCCCGAACTCAAAGCCTTCGAAGATAAAGCGCTGTCGGCCTCGGCCCGAGCCTTGGCACGCGAAAAACAGCTGTTTGAAGACTTGCTCGATGCCATCATCTTTGAACTCACACCGCTGCAAGCACTCTGCGAATCGCTAGCCGAGTTAGATGCGCTAGTCTGTCTCGCCGAGCGCGCTGATACGCTGAATTGGGCCAAACCAACACTGCTCGACGAACCCGGCATTACCATCGAGGCCGGCCGCCACCCTGTGGTCGAGCGCTTACTCAGCGAGCCTTTCACCGCCAATGATCTTCGCCTCGACAACGAGCAGCGTATGTTGGTGGTCACTGGCCCGAATATGGGCGGTAAATCCACCTATATGCGGCAAACCGCGCTCATTGTGCTGCTCGCGCATATCGGCAGCCATGTGCCCGCCAGCGCTGCCAGCATTGGCCCAGTCGATCGCATCTTCACGCGTATTGGCTCATCAGATGACCTCGCCTCTGGCCGATCCACTTTCATGGTCGAGATGACCGAAGCCGCCACTATTTTGCATAATGCGACACCACACAGCCTAGTCATCATGGATGAAATCGGCCGTGGCACTAGCACCTTCGACGGCCTCTCACTGGCGTGGGCGGCGGCAGAATACCTCGCTATGCAATGCCGCTCCTTAAGCTTGTTTGCCACGCACTATTTTGAACTCACGGCACTTCCTGATTTGCTCGAAGGTGTCGCCAACGTGCATCTAGCCGCTGCCGAACATGATGGCCATGTGGTGTTTTTACATTCAGTAAAACCTGGTCCCGCCAGCCAAAGCTACGGCCTGCAAGTCGCACAGCTCGCGGGTGTGCCAGCAGAAGTTATTAGCCGAGCGCGTGAACGCTTAGCTCTGCTCGAATCGCAAAGCGTGAGCCTGCGCTATAGCGAACCGCTTGCCGCTCTCGCCACGCCAGCTGCCTCACCGGCAGATACACCACCAACTGCCGTAGCTGCCGACACACCTCAGCGCAACACATCACGCAAACTCAGCCTGCGCAACGACAACCCGCAAGCAGACCTATTCGCCACCCGCCAACCTAGCGATGCGGAGCTGTCGTTACGCCAGATCGATCCAGATAGCCTGAGCCCACGTGAAGCGCTTGAGCTGATTTATGCGCTGAAAAAACAACTGTAGTCATCATCACTATCAGTGCTGCTGATAGAATTACTCAGCATGAGTCAATTGCCACACTGATGCTGCGACAGTAAACTAGCCGCCATTAGTCATTAGTCACCGGGATTGCTTAACCATGACATTCGTCGTTACCGAAAACTGCATCAAGTGCAAATATCAAGACTGCGTGGAAGTGTGCCCAGTAGACTGCTTCTATGAAGGCCCAAATTTTTTAGTGATTCACCCAGATGAGTGCATCGATTGCGCACTCTGCGAGCCAGAATGCCCAGCCAACGCCATTTTCTCTGAAGATGAACTACCAGAAAACCAAAAGGCATTTATCAAAATCAACGCCGATCTGGCGCAGATTTGGCCAAATATCACCGAGATTGGTGAGCGTCCAGCAGACGGTAAAGAGTGGGATGGCAAGCCGAACAAGCTGCCTTTGCTAGAACGCTAAAGCCTAGCGCTGTGGTCTACGCTTATAGCGTCAGATAAACAGTGAAATTTAAATACAAAAAAGGAGCTAAATAGCTCCTTTTTTGTGGCCGACTCATTCCCTCGCTCGACCACATCCTTGTCCCCTACCCTGGGAGTTCACATCATGCGTACTTCCTACACACCATCCTTGTGCTCGCATAATCCTTTAAGCGGCGTCCTGATAAGGCTAATGGTAGTAGGTTTACAAGGCCGCACAATATGCTGAGCGATCCAACCTATGATGGGTTTGATTTTACCCTTTTATATTCAAATAGATAAAAAAGACCCAACAATAGTTTGAAAGTAATTACCGCAATATGGCGTAAAATACAGGGTTTCTTGTAAGGTATTTCTTACATAAAAAAAGGGCCCACATCATGTGAGCCCTGAAAAACAATCATCGTTGTTGCACACCGTCGTCTTCATCCTGTGAGATTAAACGTGTGGTTCGCGTTGCGGTTGACGTAATAATCTGGCAAATGTCAGACAAAAACGATATGAGGTTTGTGGCATTTTGTTGCGTTACGTTAATGCGCTCTGCTTCCCAGTTGGAGAGACTGGCCAGCGCATAATAAATCTGGCGCCACCTAGCTGGTGACTCTGGTCTACATAAATCGTACCTTCAAACCAATGCACGATGCGACTGACAATAGACAGGCCTAAGCCATAACCGCCGGTACTGCGCGTACGGCTATCATCGAGGCGAGTAAACGGCTCAAAAATACGCTCACGATGCGCCTCTGGAATGCCCGGACCGTCATCCTCAACCCACAATACGACATAGTCACCATCACGGCGCAGTGTTGCGCGCACATCATGGTTGGCATAGCGCAGGGCATTACCTACTAGATTTTGGATGACACGATGGGCGTAACGCTCAACGCTTTGAATCACCAAGCCATCATCTACAATCACCGTCAGCTTGGCAGGCTTTCTCAGCGCATCAGTCTCACGCTGAATACGCCCCATCAAAGCAGTCATATCTAGTGGTTCAAAGCTCAGCTGCGGGCGGCTCTGCTGTAGCGTGGCGTAAGTCAAAATCTCATCAATCAATTGGTTTAGCTGATTGATATCTTCATCGAGTAGTTCGAGCTGCTGAAAGCGATCCTCCTCATCGGGAGAGCCCGCCATCATTTCCATACCAAACCGTAGGCGCGCTAAAGGCGTGCGTAACTCATGCGATACCGCTTGGGTTAATTCGCGCTGCGAGTCTAGCAAACGCTTTATATGCGCCGTCATCTGGTTGAGCGTCTCAGCTAAACGACCAATCTCATCGCTACCACTGACATCAGCCCGCGCGGTTAAGTCACCCTCTCGCAAACGTTGCACAGTCGCGCCCAACGAGACAACCTTGATCTCGAAGTTATGAATAACCCAATACGCACCCAAGGTAATAAAGAACAGCGCAATCACACAGGCAATAACCAGATGCTGAAATGGTAAAGGGTCAAATAATTCGAAGGGGCCAAGCATTAGCACTTGGCCGGAGCGATTTTGGCTAGGCGCATAGACCGTCATGGCCGAGCGCGTGGCACTGGATGAAAGCTCGCCAAAACTCACGACAATCTCATCTTGCTCAAGACGAATACGCTGATCGCGGTCTAGCCTGACCTTACTCAATGGAATCATCGCCATCGGAAAGCCAACAAATGGCGATAGCGTCTTCAGGCGAATTTCTTCTTGGCCGGGATAGTTGGCGAGATCTTCTAAATAAAAGTTTGCCGCCGCCCTAGCCTGCTGCTCACCAATACCTGCTATGCGCGTGGTTAAGTACGACAGCTTTCCTGGCAACGGCACACGAATATAAATATCGCTGGCATCACCCATCGTACGAACCACGGTGTAGCCCTGAGCTAAACGCTCTTCTTCATGGCCAGTGGGCGAGATGGGTAAGGCACTAATCAGCTGCAAGGGCGCATCAATAAGTAACGAAGCATCTTGCAACCATAAAGCGCGTTGCTCGGCCTTTTGTCGCGCTACAGCAATTGCCGTGATGTGAAACACCGCTGTCGACATACGCTCGGTATATTCTTGCGCACGCTGATTATTCATCCAGTGCATCGTGATATAGGTGAGGAAGCTAACTGCCACCACCGTCAACAAGATGCCGCCGTAAATCCCGACAAAGATGCTCTTAGTGCGAAAGGCTCGCAGCATTAGGCGTTGCCACCATCCTTCACAAAGAGATAACCCTTGCTGCGCACAGTTTTAATAATGCGCGGGCTATCGGGGTCATCGCCAATTTTCGGACGAATACGCGAGATACGGACGTCGATTGAACGATCTTGGCCGTCATACTCAATGCCGCGTAATTTCGAGAAGATATCTTCGCGCGACAATGTTTTGCCAGCACTAGAAGCTAGCAGCCAGAGCAGGTCATATTCGGCGCTAGTGAAGTCAACTAATTCGCCAGCCAATGTTACCGAACGTGCACCATTGTCGATGATCAGCTCACCAAAGCTAATGCGCTGCGCTGTCGATTCAGTGCTCTCACCACGGCGTAGTTGCGCACGAATACGCGCCAGCAATACACGAGGCTGCACAGGCTTAGGCACGTAATCATCCGCGCCCATTTCCAAGCCCAAGACTTGATCCATATCGTCAGTACGTGCCGTTAGCATAATGATCGGCTTATTAAACTGGCCGCGCACTTCGCGACAAACAGTCAGGCCATCGGCGCCAGGCAACATAACATCGAGCACAACGAGGTCGGGCTGCTCATCAATGATGCGGCGAATAGCACGCTGGCCATCACCTTCAATACTCACTTCCAAGCCATTACGGATCAGGTATTCCTGAGTCAGCTCTGCTAAGCGCTGGTCGTCTTCTACAATCAAAATCTTCGGCGGCGCTTCGTGAGATGCCATGCCATGCTCCCTATTCTTCTTATGTGTTAACTAAAACACGCGTGTTACTGCCACTGCGCGACAAAGCAAGTGGCTCATGTTGCAGTTTATACGGTTTTGTAAACATTCATATACTGCAACGCAACGAACACTGCGGCTAGTGATAGAACAATTTATCGAGTTGCGAAACAGCTCAAAACACAATATCTAGTGTTTTGAGCTAAGTCACTAATATTTCGACCAAAGTTAAGTTATCCCAAGGGATACCCGCAAGCTATGCACAACTTATCCACAGATTTGGCGCTCAGAGAACTCAGCAAAACACACCATCTAGTGTGTCATCCACATATATAAACACTATATATAGCGATTTTTTCTTAAAAAACGCTGGACATGATATGTGCATACGCGGTCTTATACACACCAAGTGCAAGAGGCTGCCCACTCGCCCACTTGCACATCAGCCACCTAAATGCTGAACTCAACAACCACAATATCTAGTGTTCGACAGTCGCCATCACTGTCTTTATTCAGGCCACACACTGTGTCCTGTTGCCGAGGAATCTATGCAAGCAGACATTTTCGCCGAAGCCACCACGCAAACGCCAACCACTCCGACAACGCCCACTGCCGGCACTGCGCCAGGCCAACTGCGTGTTATTAAACGCAATGGCACTGTGGTCAGCTATGACGACAACAAAATCGCGCTAGCCATCAGCAAGGCTTTTTTAGCCATTGAAGGTTCGGCAGCAGCCAACTCCAGCCGTATTCATGAAACCGTGGCTCAGCTCACCACATTGGTTTCGGCCACGTTTAAGCGCCGCATGCCCAGCGGCGGCATGGTTCATATCGAAGAAATCCAAGACCAAGTTGAACTGTCTTTGATGCGCTCCGGTGAGCAAAAAATTGCTCGAGCCTATGTGCTCTACCGCGATGAGCGCGCCCGCGCCCGCGATATCGAAACACCTGCGTCGACACGTCATCACCCGACACTGCACGTGCTAAAGGCCGATGGTAGCCGTCATCTGCTCGATCTTGGTCGCCTCGAAGCCTTAGTGGTCAACGCCTGCGAAGGCCTGAGCGGTGTCGAATCGAAAGCCATTGTTGAAGACACTCTGCGCAACCTCTACGACGGTGCCGCAGAAACTGACATCAACAACGTTTTAGTCATGTGCGCCCGCGTGATGATCGAGCAAGAGCCCAACTACACCTACGTTACCGCCCGTCTACTGCTCGATCATCTGCGCAGCGAAGGCTTGTCGTTTATGGGCATTGCTGAGCTGGCATCACAAGGCGAGATGACTCAGTACTACCCGCACGCACTGCCGATTTACATCAATCGCGGCATTGAGTTAGAACTGCTCGACCCTAAACTCGCCGACTACGACATGGCGCGCTTAGGCGCAGCACTGAAGCCAGATCGTGACTTCCAGTTCACTTATCTTGGCCTGCAAACGCTATACGACCGCTATTTCTTACATAGCAATGACGTCCGTTTCGAGCTGCCGCAAATTTTCTTTATGCGCGTCGCCATGGGCCTAGCCATGCAAGAGCCGGGTGATCGTGAAGCCCGCGTCATCGAGTTCTATGACTTGATGTCCAGCTTCGACTACATGGCATCAACACCAACTCTATTCAACGCCGGCACCCTGCGTCCGCAGCTTTCCAGCTGCTACCTGACCACGATTCCCGATGACCTGCACGGCATCTATGGCGCCATCCAAGATAACGCCATGCTGTCGAAATGGGCCGGTGGTCTAGGCAACGACTGGACGCCCGTGCGCGCACTCGGCGCCTACATCAAAGGCACCAATGGCAAGTCACAAGGCGTCGTGCCATTCCTGAAAGTCGCCAACGACACCGCTGTGGCAGTGAACCAAGGCGGCAAACGCAAAGGTGCGGTCTGTGCTTACTTAGAAACCTGGCACTTAGACATCGAAGAGTTTGTCGAGCTGCGTAAAAACACCGGCGATGATCGTCGTCGTACACACGACATGAATACCGCCAACTGGGTGCCCGACCTGTTCATGAAGCGCGTCTTCGATGGCGGCCAATGGACTCTGTTCTCGCCATCTGATGTGCCCGATCTGCATGATCTGTACGGCAAGCCCTTCGAACAGCGCTACACCGAATATGAGCGCATGTGCGACAACGGCCAAATGCGCCTGTACAAACGCATTCAAGCGCAAGATTTATGGCGCAAAATGCTCTCGATGCTGTTTGAAACAGGCCATCCTTGGATCACTTTCAAAGATGTCTGCAATCTGCGCTCGCCGCAGCAACACGTCGGTGTCGTGCACTCGTCAAACCTGTGCACCGAGATCACGCTAAACACTAGCAAAGATGAAATCGCGGTCTGTAACCTAGGCTCGGTAAACTTGGTAAACCACGTATCCGAAACCGGCCTAGACCAAGACAAGCTGCGCCGCACCGTGCGTACTGCTGTGCGTATGCTCGATAACGTGATCGACATCAACTACTACGCCGTTGAAGCTGCACGCACATCAAACATGCGCCATCGCCCCGTCGGCATGGGCATCATGGGCTTCCAAGATGCGCTGTATAAGCAGAAACTGGCATATGCTAGCGATGACGCCGTAACTTTTGCCGACCGTTCAATGGAAGCCATCAGCTACTACGCCATCGAAGCTTCTTGCGAGCTAGCCGGCGAACGTGGCCGCTACTCGACATTCGAAGGCTCACTATGGAGCCGTGGTGTATTGCCTATCGACTCGCTATGGGCACTCGCTGAGCATCGCGGCGCACAATATGTTGAAGTCGATTTCAGCCAAACGCTGGACTGGGCAACATTGCGCGATCAAGTAAAAACCGTCGGTATGCGCAACTCCAACGTCATGGCGATTGCGCCAACGGCAACGATTTCGAATATTTGCGGCGTCTCGCAATCGATCGAGCCGACCTACCAAAACCTTTATGTGAAATCGAACCTGTCGGGCGAGTTCACCGTAGTTAACCCCTACTTGGTGCATGAGCTGAAAGCACGTGGCCTATGGGATACAGTGATGGTCAACGACCTGAAGTATTACGAAGGTTCGGTGCAGAAGCTCGAGCGCGTGCCTGCCGACATGAAAGCGATTTATGCCACCGCGTTTGAGATCGAACCGCGCTGGTTAGTCGATGCCGGTTCGCGCCGCCAGAAATGGATTGACCAAGCGCAATCACTGAACTTGTACTTGGCTGAAGCATCGGGCAAAAAACTCGACATTACCTACCGTATGGCGTGGTATCGCGGCCTAAAAACCACGTATTACCTCCGTGCCATTGGCGCCACAGCGACAGAGAAATCGACGGTTTCCGACGGCGCGCTGAACGCGGTAAAAGCACAAATTGAAGACATGGTCGTCGCAGCACCAGTACCACTGGCCTGCTCGATCGACAATCCAGACTGCGAAGCCTGTCAATAAGGCGTAGGCTCTAGGAGATAGAATATGATTAGTTGGGATGATTTTAATGCGGACGAGAAGCCCAATGCGCCAGCACCGATTCCGTCGAAAAGAACTGAGACGCCAGCTGCGAACCCAGCAAGTGCGCCGACAGAGGCAGTGGTTTCTGCTTCGCCATCTGCAGCCGGATCTGCCCCTCGTGGACTTGAGGCACCTGCTGCCATCATCACAGAGGCCATCACTCGCGTCAGCAATGACGCCCGAGACGCCGTAGAGGGCTCTGCTCACGAGCGCGCTGCGGCGGCCTTGGCTGCACTCGACCCCGCTCCCGGCCTAGAAGACTTGGAAATGGGTGCCGAGCGCATTCGCGTCGATGACAAACGCATGATCAACTGCCGTGCTGACCTTAACCAGCTCGTACCATTCAAATACGAATGGGCATGGCAAAAATATCTCGATGGCTGCGCCAACCACTGGATGCCACAAGAAGTGAACATGTCGAAAGACGTGTCCATGTGGAAATCTGGCGATGGCCAACTAACCGATGACGAGCGCCTAATCGTTATGCGCTCATTGGGCTTTTTCTCCACCGCCGACTCACTGGTGGCGAATAACTTGGTGCTGGCACTCTATCGCCACATCACCAACCCAGAATGCCGCCAATACTTGCTACGCCAAGCTTTTGAAGAGGCCATCCACACCCATGCTTACCAGTACTGCATTCAGTCGCTGGGCATCGATGAGGGCGAAGTCTTCAATATGTATCGCGAAGTACCGAGTGTGGCGCGTAAAGCGGCATGGGGCTTGAAGTACACGCAAAATCTCAGTGATCCAAGCTTCAAAACCGGCACTATTGAGAATGATCAACGCTTATTGCGTAATCTGATTGCGTTCTACTGCGTGCTCGAAGGCACCTTCTTCTACTGTGGCTTTACCCAAATTCTCTCCATGGGTCGCCGCAATAAAATGACCGGTGTCGCTGAGCAGTTCCAATACATCCTGCGCGATGAATCCATGCACGTTAACTTCGGCATCGATGTCATCAACCAAATCAAAAACGAAAACCCACAGTTGTGGACCAAGGCTTTCCAACAGGAAGCCACGCAAATGATCTTGGAAGGCACTCAGCTCGAAGTCGAATATGCCCGCGACACCATGCCGCGTGGCGTGCTCGGCATGAACGCTGCGATGATGGAAGAGTATCTGCAATACATTGCCAACCGTCGCTTAATGCAGTTAGGGTTAGCTGAACAGTTCCCGGGCGTTAAAAACCCTTTCCCGTGGATGTCCGAAATCATGGACTTGCGCAAGGAAAAGAACTTCTTTGAAACCCGTGTCACCGAGTATCAAACCGGTGGCGCACTAGCCTGGTAGGTCCTATGAAACGGCTGATTATTCTAGCGTTAACGATCATTGTGGTGTTTTCTGGCTGGCGCTGGTGGCAAGCCAGTCAGCCAGCGGCAAACGATGCTGAAGTAAACGCTGAATCAGCGCTCACGACTGGCAAGCAAGAGCCATTGGCCATGCCGGAAAATGCCACTTCTGCTGAGGCCTTAGTGCTAACGCAGGAGTCGGTAGACGCCCTAAAGGCCGAAAATGATGAGCTGGAGTCGCGCATTGCTGACCTAGAGCAGCAGAGCAAAGATGCGCAACAGCTGATTGAGTTAAAAGCCGCTCGTCTGCAAGAGCTAGCAGAAAAGCCCGACGCTCAGTAAATTATGGCGTATTGAGCCATCTGCTTGCTTGATTAAGGCCCTGCCGATGACACCTACCCTGCGCCATCTGACCCAGCACTTGCTCTGGGTCAGCTTAATGCTAGCGCCAATGAGTCACGCCACGACGAGTGCTGCCGTGGAGCTGAACATTGCGCAATGCCAGCTGATTGGCACAGGCCCGGGGCCCGACAAGGTCATCTCGCAGGCTTTAGATACGCCGCGACTCTTAATTTCTAGTCACGATCGTCGACATTTTGCACGCACTGGCGAGATCTACGCTTATACGCCAAGCACGAATGCCATGGTGGTCTTGCCACGCGTCGGCGAGCCCGAAAAATTTCGATTTCGCCCTCAAGGCATGGCGCTTCGACACGTTGACAGTCGTTGGTGGCTGTATGTCATCAGCCACGATCGTGACTTAATCAGCGATCAGCACAGCATCGCAGTCTATGAAGTGCTTGACGATCAGCTACGCTTTCACGAGCTGCTCACCTCTCCGCTACTGAGTGCGCCCAACGATATCGCCATCGCGCCCGATGGCACACTTTATGTCACCAACGAGCGCGCCAATGGTGCCAGCATCGTCGAGTGGCTATTTTTACAGCGCAAAGCTACCGTGGTGATGTATCGCCCGGGCGAAGGCTGGCGCGTCGCCGCTGGTCAATTTGCCATCGCCAATGGCGTGGCTATTCGCGGCGATAATCTTTGGGTCACGCAAACATTGGGCGAGGGTTTAGTGCGCTTCAAGCGTGGCAAAGATGGCCAGCTTAGCGAGCGCACCAGCGTGACAGCACTATCGTTACTCGACGGCCTCAGCGTTGCGAGCAATGGCGACCTGCTCAGCAGCGCCTACCCATCACTCATAGGCCTTGGCTTGCATTGGCAGCGCCCTGCATCGCAATCGCCAACCAAAATTTATGCTATCAATCCCACCACGGGTGCCAGTCGCGTTATTTTTACAGATAGCGGCGAACGAATTAGCGCCATTAGCAGCGTACAATCCTTCGATGGCCGGCTCTATGCAGGCCAGCTATTTGACCCTTACTTGCTCAGCTGCCCATTGCCTGCGAGCCTACAATAATCCGCTTGCGCACCCCGATTTATGACCGAGCCTACCCCTACGCTAGACCCCATTATTGATGACGATCACCAGCGCCGCTTTGCTGGCGTTGCGCGAGTCTATGGCGACGTTGCACTTGAGCGCTTCCAAAGTAGCCATGCCGTAGTAGTCGGCCTTGGCGGCGTTGGCTCCTGGGCACTAGAGGCACTTGCTCGCAATGGCATCGGCCAGCTCACGTTGGTGGATCTTGATGTGTTGGTTGCATCCAATGTGAATCGCCAGCTTCCAGCCATGACATCAACCTTTGGCCGTGGCAAAGCCGAAGTTTTGGCTGAGCGCGTACGAGATATTAATCCGCGCTGCCAAGTGCGAGTGGTTGATGATTTTCTGACGCGGGAAAATGCGCTGGATATTCTCACGCCACAGCCCGACATCATTTTAGATTGCTGCGATGATGCAAAAGCCAAACTCACACTAGCGCTACATGCACGCCGTCATCGCAATGTATTGGTGGTTTGCGGTGCCGCTGGCGGCAAAATGGATCCTACGCGTTTGCATATGGCCGACCTAGCGCTCACTGAGCAAGATCCACTGCTCGCGCGTTTACGCAAACGCCTGCGCAAGCATCATGGCTACCCTCTCGAGGCTGGCAAAGTATTTGGTATTAGCTGTATTTATTCAGATGAGCCGATAAGCACGCCGCCAGATATGTGCGGCAGCGCATCGCTAAATTGTAGCGGCTATGGCTCTTTGGTAACGGTGACCGCGAGCATGGGTTTGCTCGCGGTGAGTACCGCTCTTGCGCAGCTGCTACGGCGCAAGGTGCGGACTTAACACTTATTGCTTAACGTTTACTGGGGTACGCAGTCGGCCATTGCTCCGGCGCTTTCAGCCACCGATGCAGCAGTTGCCGCTGCTTCAGCCGACATGCCTGGCACTAGGCCCGACTTCAACATGCCGCCGGCCATTTTGCCGAACATGCCACCTAAGCCACCGGTTTTTGATGTAGCTGACGCCTGACAAGGGCCAGCTGCTACTTGTTGTGCTTGAATTTGCTGTTGTGCTTGAGCCAAAGCCTGCGCCTGGGCTGCTTGATACTGTTTGCGTTGCGCAGGTGTCATGGCGTTGACCTGTGCTTGCGCGAGCGCTTGCAGCTGCTCTGGCGTCACACCTTGTAGCTGAGCATAGGCCTGCACCTGTGCTGGAGTCATGCCCTGCTTAATCAACTGCTGCTGCTGAAGTGCCGTCAATGCCGCTGCTTGGCCTTGAGCATTAGCAGCGGCTTGCGCATAGGCAGCTACTAGCGCTTTTTGCTGAGCTGGTGTCAGCGTCTGACCATTGGCCTGAGCTTGGTTTGCCAGGGCTTGGGCAAGACCTTGCTGGATGGTTGCTGGGTTAGCGGCCACAGTGCCATAGGCGTTTAAGTTGGCTGCAGCGGCAGCAATAGCAGCGGCTGCTTGCTCATTACCGGCGTTATTACCAGCGCTTTGATTGGCGATATTCGCAGCGGCGTTGAGCAAATCGCCCCAGCCAGCTATTGCCATTGGTGCGTAGCAGCTAGCCGCTACAGTAGCGGCAATGAG
>TARA_R110001592_G_scaffold89703_2_pt1 | contig 14411 bp, 17 predicted proteins | sample TARA_R110001592 | Tara Oceans TARA_R110001592 (sample SAMEA4398387) | marine metagenome | biome: Polar Biome; feature: [SRF] surface water layer (ENVO:00010504); material: water (ENVO:00002006), including particulate matter (ENVO:01000060) such as... | depth 5 m
AGCCACCAAACCATTGTTAATATCTTGTAGTATCTTTATTGCCTTGTTATTCCAAAAGGTGATATTCCGCATATTGTCTTCGGTTGGGTCATCCATTGCGCTTATCAATTCAATACATTCAATCGCCACCTTCAATTCTTCAAGGTGTGAACATGTTAGCAATACCGAAGGGGAAATTGACAATACGGGTTTATCAAAATAATTATTCCACATTTCAAGCCACCCACATGATTGAATCCATAACGCCCATTGGATATGGCTTGTCCTTGTTGGTGCAATTGCGATTACGACAAACTAACCAAAGCCTAACACGGGTTGGTGATTCGGCCTTGTGAATCACATATGCGTTACTTCCGCAAAGGTCGCATATTGGATGATTATTCATTGTAAACCACCTTCAATACGCTTACCCAAACAACCCGCACATATCTTTACTAAATATCGGTGTTCGGGAAAATTAGCCAAAAACAATGCTTCTTCTTTGCATCCCTTAGCGGGGTCGCAAAGGTCGCATGGGTCGCCTTCAATCTTCATCATCATACCTTCGGACAATGCTTCGGTGTATTTCATTCAACCACCGCCATAACGATTGATTCATCCCACATGATTGAATCAACCATAGTATCAAAGCAACCTTCACATATACACATGACTATGATTGATTCATCAATCAAGGTCAATGCTAAGTCAAGGACTTCGCCCACTTGTTCGGTTTTGTTTTGTATGCAAGACACGCACTTCTTCATTGTCGGTATGTCGCCACCATCTATCATATTATCCATGTGTCGGGGGTTCGGCACATTGTATGATATGCCTTCACCTATCCCGTAAGGTGGCCGATTGTAACCCATTCGGCCAAAGGGTCGGATTCGCACCCGATGATGCGCCTTGTATCGTTAGGCTTATCGTTGTCCCCTATTCAATTGGGTGGGGTTGCCCTTCGTTCGTTCTTATCGTGAATCCCGTTGCTTGTATGTTAGAACGGCTTAATTCGTGTAAGACCACCGCATAATGCGGGTGTGTTAGGTGGGGGGGTTGGTTGTTATCCGTTATCCGTTACCGTTCAAGCCAAGAATTGTTGAAGTATAGCAATGTTCCCAAGTATGTTAGTGCCGATTCTTGACGATGTGATTATGTCAAGGTCGGTCGTCTTGGTTGCTTCAAGTGCGGTGTATGCGGTTATTATGTCGCTTGCACCTTGTAGCATTGCAATGTTCGCTTCAACAAGCGCACGCCCTTCGGGTGTGTCGGTTAGGGGGTAGCCCATACCGATAGCGTTCACGATGTCTTCCGCACTTCTTACGCACTTGTTCACCGTGTTGCTTACACCTTCCGCACATAGTCCACGCTTTCCGATAGCCGATAAAGGCTTAGTCTTCATTTGGGACACGCTTGTTTGATTCTTGCCTTGTTGGGTTGGGATTTGGTTTTTCTTAGCCATGTCTTTCACCTTTCAAAGTTTTTTGCATTTTATCCGCCTATTTTGGGTTTGGCGTGTTCACCCTTGTAATCCCCCGCATTCTTTTTTCATTTGGCGGGTGCTATGGCTATTGTAGGTTTTTTTCGTCGTCTATGTCATTCGGTTGCTTTTTGGCTTCGCCCACTTGGGCGACCCGACCACATTTTCAACGGGGGCGCACTACCCCGTTCCATTTTTTACTTTCCCGTGAACCCCCATACGCTACGCCCATGAAGTGATTCCCAAACATTTCAAGAATGTTCGGCGGACACTATCATTTCATGCCCGACCCCCCGCCATCGGGGGATATATATCGGTTATCGCACCACACCTTAAAGGGTCGGCGGGTCTACCTACCAACCTATTATATACTATGACAAAACGGCGATTTTTTCGGCATACTACAACGCCTACAGCTCCGCATAACGCAAATAATTTTTTTTCAAAAAAAACTTTATATTAGTTAAAAAACGGGTATTTTCCGCCAGCTTTTGTTGAACTTTCCGATTTATTCCAGCCACCAAATGTAGTGGTGCTTACACTAAAACTCCCCTGAGAAACAGGCATTATGAATTGGTCTATGGCGTGTGCAAAGGCCATAACCATATCGTTATGTTTTCCTAAGTCCACTATCTCGCCATTTTTCCAAGCATGGGATTCTAATTCTTCTAAGAACGCCCGAATTACTTTTCTGGTTGGTTCATCTCCGAATGGTAAAACTACTCGGCCTTGTTCAAACCAGGCTCTGAGTCGGCTCATTAGTCCCTGCTTAAGACTTTTGTTTGAGGCTTTAGATGGTCTATAATCAATAGTAATACCTTTTTGCATAAGGATTGCGTTATACAACCGTTGAAACCCTACATCTTCAATTGCAATAACAGGCATTTTGTATCTGTAGTTATAATCAGCGATAACATCAACCTGCTTTTCAGGTGGAAAGTCATTGCGTCGCCAAACATCAACCAAATAGATATAGCCGTCTTCGTCTTGTCTTAACATTACAATAACCGAATAGTCCTTTCCTAATCCGTGAGAAGGGTCAAAGCCCATGACATACTTACCGCTGTGAAACTTTTCTTTTTCTAAAGACAATTCCATATCCATGTTCTTTCTTGAGATGCTACGAGGGAAAACCTGGGATTCTTCGTCAATGACTCGGCAAAGGTATTCTTGAGTGAACTCTAATTCCTGCATAGCCTCTTTTTGTTCAAGTATAAAGTCTATTGGTCTATGTTCAGGCCAAAGACATTTGGGGATAACATTTTCTGGGTCAGCCTTATACTCATCCCAATTGAGGATTGCAGACCATGTTCCACTTTTCCATACCTTATTTTCCAACATTTCAGTATGGTATATGTCAGTCATAGCCATAGGAGTTCCAACGCAGTATAAACTGGTTCCTGGAGACAACATAGGAGTAACAACCTTTCTGAGCCAACCTCTTACATTATCCATTGACATATCACCCATATCCATAAGAACATCGTCAAGAGCAATACAGGCTGGGTGTTCACCTCTGATAGCAGAACCAACAGATGTGGCTCTTATCCATGCTCCATTATTGAAAAACAATTCATATTTTCCACCACGCTTAGTATCAAGGTGTTTTGATAATTCAGGGTGCTTTAAAATGTCTTCTCTGATTTCACCGAGACGACGAGATGCAGTATCTTTACTTGCTGAAAACAACCAGCAGCTAAATGCTTTATTCCTCCACTTTAAGAACAAAGCATGATGAAGAAGAACAATACGGAGGGTTGTTGATTTAGAGTGGTCACGAGGCGCAACAATACAAGTCCTGTGAACTTGTGCATTCTTTCTGTCTGTATATAAGTCAACCCAATCTGCAATATGTTCGCCCCAAGTATAACCTAACCATTCGTAAAAGTATTGTATATCGTTTTTTGACCTTAAAAAACTAAGAGTACTTGTGTTAATAGGCAAGTGGTTTCAACCCCTTTTCTCCACAGTGGGGGCAAACTCCTGTCATGGCCTTTTCAGATTCCATGATACTTGTAGCAAACCCACACTTAGAACAATAAACTTTTTCTGAATATCTATGTTGACCGCTCATTCTCTCACAACCCGTAAATACCCACAGTAAATATCTTCACCTTTTACTTGCTTACGGCAGGCAGTTGTAGCATAGATTCCTTCTTTACCACAACTCATGCACTTTCTAAGACAAGTTCTGTTTCCCATCAATGACCCTCCACAGGGGAGAACAAACTGCAAATCAAACCTTCTTCAACATCTATCATGTAAGCAGCCAAGCCAGCCTTTGACATTGTATAACCGTTTCGGGCGTGGTATCGGTCATGTCCCGCTAATGAAGGCATTTGAATAATCATAGTGCCTGCAGTTTCTTTGATTGTTTGGTGGTGTAAATGTCCGTGAAACCATAAGTGGTGGTTTGTAACTCCCCATTCTTTCTTTGCTTCGCAGGCCATAAGGGATGGGAGTTTTTGCATTCCACCGTCACCATGAGTTAAACCAATTAGTGTGTTTCCGTAAGTCAGGTATTGTCTTGCGTGAGGGGAAACGGTAATTGTAACATCATCACAGTTGCGATAATAAGCATCCAAATACATGATAAGAGCCAAAGCAGACATTCTGTCATGGTTTCCTGCCATATTATAGACTTCAACAGGTGCAACCTGTCTTAAGAGTTCTATGTGTTCAACAGCGAGTTCGCAACCACTTTTAAGGATTTGGGCTGGCGTTCCACACATGTCTTGAGGAGTTCCACGAGTTGTAGTCCCCAAGTCGTTATCAACATGAAACCAGTCGCTTCCTGTTCCCAAAATAATTTTTTCGGGGGAATAAGGGAGTCGTGAAAGTAATTCTTGACTTCTTTCCATTAGTCGGTTTCTTGCTTCGTCAAAATTGTAGGTTTCACCTACTTCATCTTCCCAGCCATACTTACCCCAATGAAAATCAGTTGCAGAAACCATTAGAGCATAGGCGTTTCCTTGTTCTTCAAGCAAAGTTAGGCGTTGAGGTGCTTCAGGTGCTTCAGGCATAAGAGATAAAAACTCACTTAGGAGGTAATTATCTAAGTTTCTAAACTTTTGTGCATCTTTTTCAAGGTCACTCCACCTTTTCGCTTCATACTTTTCAAAGAGTTGTTGCTTTTGACGAGCAATTAGGTCGTTTGTCATGTCTTCAACTGACTTTTCAACAAACTCTTCATCAGTAAAGGGGGACATATCATGAGTCCAACCATGTCGTTTCCTATATTCTTCAATCCAGGGGCGAGGCATAGCATATTTGCGACACATTTCATTGATTGTAAGTGCGTCAGTAGCCATATTTGAATAATCAGCCTTCATTTGTCGGTGAACATCACCTTTGATTTGCACTACTTGGTCGGCTGTGCGAAGGAATGTAAAGTAAATGTCTTCTTCTTGGTTGTAATAGTAAGCATCGGTTGAATACATGCGAGTATTAGGCGTTGCTACTACTTCGGGATTGATAACACTATTGCCCTTTTGCCAGCGTTGAGTTGACATTTCCCACCCTTTAACAGACTTTGTTGGGTTAAGGTTATGCAGATGACGAGCAAAAGCCAATCTTGACATTGTTGAAAGCAAATGAGATTCTTGCTCAATTATGTCATAACCAGTACCAGGGCTTGCACGCTTAGTCTTCTTATTGTTCATTACTCTAACCAAACAGTAAAACACCTATAAATGCGACGGTCTTTATTTTTATTTTGTTCATAGTGTGAGAAAGAATAAAAAGACACACAGCTCCAATGTGTCTATTTATTTATTTATTTTGGGGGTCTGGGGAGTCCACAAGCATATTTATCTGTCCGAAGCCCATAAATTAACTTATGGATATACCGATACCCTATGAAGGATTAGGTTATTTGGGGTTATTGTTTATTGTTTTGGAATTGATATTCTGGTTCTTCTTAGGGAGTAAGAGTATAAATCTCTTTAGAAACCTTATAGGAACAAATAAAGAATAAACGCAGATAGCCAGCTGTCTCCCGTTTTATTCTTTTGGTAATAGCAGTGAAAGAATAAAAAGAATTAAACCCTATCAGAAGCACTTAAAGGAGAACAACCACTGAGTTTAAAATATGGGCTGGTTTTCACGAGATAAACCTACAATTCCTGAAAAAGTGGAGAAAAATAAGAGAATATCGGTAAAACCACCAATATCTTCACCCTTTGTAGCATCTATTCAAGACATATTGACTGAAACGGAGTCAATGAGAAGTCAAGGCTACAAACAATACGGTTCTGTGTATGATAGTGAGTTTGACCTCTTTGACGATATGCTAAAACTTGACCCTGAACTCAATGGTGCAGTCAGAGCAGTATCACTTACAGGCAACAAATACAAGTTTGATTATGCAAAAGCAAAGAATAAGAAAATCCGTGAATCGGTTGAACAATTTGTTATTGATGTTGACTTAGATGACTTTATCATCAATACGATGCGAAACCTGCTTGTCTATGGGAACTCTATTGATAAGATAGTCGGTAGGGCAGGTGTAGGAATTACTGCGCTACAAAGCATCCCTATCACCCAAGTAACAATTGTTGATGAAAGACCAAACAGCGATAAAAGTCCAAGAGCATACGGTAAGGATGACCCAATTATGGAAGCAAACACTTATCGCTTTAGGGAACAAGAAAGAGGGGCATTAGAAATACCTGCAGATGAAATATCCCACATTAAACTTGACTATCGCTCAAACTGGCACAGAGACAGACTTAGCAGATGGACTTACGGTGTATGGGGAGCATCTCGCTTTAGCAGTTTGAAACAGGCTATCAGGGCTAAATACAATACAATGAATAACCGTATTGCTATTGAAGACAGTATGACAAAGCAATATATCAGCATTGATATGTCTGCAGTTGAACATATTACTGACCCAAACGAACAACGAGAAAGACTATCTCACATTATGAAAGAAGTCGGAAAACTTCTTGAAGGTCTAAGAGCAGACCAAATCCCAATTTTACCTGACTATGTTAGCATTAACCAAATGGATATGAAAAATGTCCCAGATAATAGCGGATTCCTTGATATGATTAACAGCGATATTTCAGCTGTTCTTCAAGTGCCTCGTGTTGCTGCAGGTCAAGAGTCAGGCTCAACCTTTGCTGCTACATTTAATGCTAACATGTGGTCTATGCAAGCAATAGCAAGACTTCAAGAAATAGTAACTCAAGCAGTTCAAGGTCTATTACTTAAGCATTTACTAATGGCTGGTATTGTTTCTGAAATGAAAGACTTACCTATTCTTAAGTTTGAACCTGTTGATGAAGAAAATAATTATCAAGAATACCAGCGTGTATCTCTTGGGTTCAGAGATGGTATTATTACCAGAGACGAAGCCAGAGAAATGCTTGGTTTCCCCGAAGGAATTACAGACGGATTTAAGGATGGAGGACAAACAGGCACAAGACCTATAAGTCCTCGGCCTCAACAACAAGACACCAACAGCGGAGGGGAACCTGACAATGAGTAAGCGAACTGGAAATAATTCATTTAACGACCAAATGGTTAAGTCAACTGTAAAGCCTGCAATTTATCTTTGGTTAATATCCTGTGGTGCAGTAGTAGGTATGGGTATATGGAAACCCGATGTAGTTCTTGCTAACTTAGACGGTTTCATAGCACTTATCGCTATTATTGGCGGTGTTGCCTCCCCTGCTCTTTCAACAGTTCTCCGTATGTGGGAATCCGAACAGACTCAAGAGGTTGATAACATACCAACTGAATTAAAGCACCAACGAGAGCGTGATGCTGCACATTCAGAGCATAAAATTGAATTGGAAAAACTTTCTCAAAAGCACGAACAGATTCTTTCTAAGTCTGCTCAAGACCACGAACAGGAAATGGATAAGGTCATGTCTATGTCCCCTACAACAACTCTAACACCAATAAGAAAACTTGGGAGTGATGAAGAATGATGCTAACACCTACTGCTGCTGAATACAAAGGAAAAAAAGTAACTCTTAACAAACCTTTCCGAACATCAGGAGGCCCAAAAAAGTTTGCTGTTTATGTTCAAAATCCAGGAGGACGAGTAGTTATTGTGCGCTTTGGCGACCCTAACATGGAGATTAAGCGTGATAATCCTAAGCGACGAAAGGCTTTCCGTGACAGACATAACTGTGCAGAAAAAAAAGACCGCACAACACCTGGTTATTGGTCTTGTCGTCAATGGCGTAAAAGCGCACCCGTTCAAGGCTCAGAAGAAGATGAAGACCATAAGGACTATCCCCTATGGTTTGATGAATGGTCTGCTAATGAAGAACAAGTTATATTCCCAGAGTTTGAACAAGTGGCTGAAGAGTCATGCTGTGATGACTGCGGAGAACATTCTGCTGCAGATAAAAGCCCCTGTTGGGAAGGTTACAAACAATTAGGTATGAAAAAGGGCAAAAATGGTAATCAAGTCCCTAATTGCGTTCCTATTGCTCAAGCACCTGAAAAGGAAGATGATGAGGAAGATGAAGACGAGGAGGATGAAGAATATGTCAAATCCCAAAATTACAAAAAGGATAAGAAGGCCTCTTGTGATACTGAATGTGGTGTTGGAGAAGAACTCATTGCTGGCGAATGTGTCAGAGTCGCAGTAACTACTGAAATTAAAATGAAGTCTGCAGAAACTATTATTGAAGCATCAACAGGTAAAACTGTTGTTAAAATTAGTGGTGTTGCATTCCATGAAGGAATGAATAAGAATAATTGGACTATTACTCGTAAAGGAGCTGATTTAGTAGTCAGTCAAATGATTGGTGCAGATGTTACTCTTAATCACCCCAAAGCAGAACATGGTCGTTTTAAGAGAAATATGGCTGGTATTGACGAAGGTGTTGTTGGCCGAGTTACATCTGCTGAAGTTATTGGTACTGAAGATTCATGGGAGGTCGCATTTGAAGCCACCGTTGAAAGAAGCGAATTGTTTGAAGTTTTGGAGTCGGGACTCTGGTTTCGCTCAGAATACGGAGTTTCTATTGGTGGGACAGGAGTTCCCGATAAAATCCTTGAAGCTGCTGACGGAAAATCTAACATGATATTTGAGACGGACTTCACTTTTGACCACCTGGCGATAGTGCATAAACCAGCATATCCTCGTGCAAGAATTGAAACTGCTGTTAAACTTGAAGAAGCAGTTTCTGAGGAAATGCTTAAGTATGATTCAGCTCCTGACTTAGGATTAGCGAAGGCGGGAAGAAACATGTCCGACGAAACAATTATTGAAGAAAAAGAAATCATTGAAGCATCTGCAAACGCAGAGTCTTCTCCAAGCGAAATGGAACTGGCTCTCATCCTTGCAAACAGTAAGGTTGCAGAGTTTGAAGCAGCTGAAGAAGCACGAATTGAAAGCGCACGACTTGTCGTTGTTAAAGAAGCATCCGAAATGGGTCTTAAAGGACATGACGGACTGCCTGAAGAAACAATCCGTTCTTTGATGGCTTCTTGGGAAGCATCCCGACCTGCACCTTCTAAGGAAATGAAGCCTGTTACTCCTGCTTCACCCTCTGAAGTAGTCGCATCACATTCTATCAAATCCGAAGCGGTGGTTGCAAACTACCTTAACGGTGAACTCCTAAAAACACCTGAAGCTGCTTATGTGGCTTCCTTTAACGCTCTTGTGGCTGCATACAATCGTGGCGCTGGTTCTGACGGACTCGCACCATCGTTTGAAGATGCTAAAGCAAAGGGGATGATTTGAAATGGGATTACACGGAATCGGAACAGGGCCTATTAACGGCAATATGAAAGCAGGAACCTCAGCAAGTCTATCTGGACTTTTGCTAAAGGTTGATGGAACGAACACACTGAATCTAACCATTGCGGTTGGAAACACACCTCTTGGTGTAACAATTGATTCGTCTCATAAAGACAAAGACGGAACATTGGTCACTGGTGGCCGTGTTTCATTCATGCCGTCTGGCGGTGTCTTGTATATGCGTGCTGAAGCTGCAACCTATGTTCAAGGCGAAACTCTCTACTGTGCTGCTACTGACGGATTTGTTCACAACGCTGACGCTGGTTCGGCAGTTGTTGCTGGAATCTATGTCGGTCAAGGTGATGTTGTAAGTGCTGCTGAAGTTACTGCAAATGAAAATCTCATCGCCGTTCAAACGAATGCGGTGGCTTGGTGATTGGGGGAATTAAAATGGTAAACGAAAACATTGAAACAATTGTAGCACGCTCAGAAAAAGGCCCATTTGGTCCTGGAAACGCAGTCAGAGAACAAGTCCTCCGTGACTTTATTCAACTGCAAAGCAAGGTTCTATCCATTGGAACAGACCTTGTTGGAACTCGTACTGTCCCTTGGTTGGAATACACCTGGTATAGTGGTATTGAAGGAAACTTCAGCTATCCTATTGATGATTCAGCAACTGTTGAACCAACAAGCATTGGGACTCAAAACTATTCAACCCAACTCAAGAAGGGTATGGGTCGTGTCACATTCCTTGACACCACACTACTTCGTGGTGAATCATGGGAAAGCATGGATAGGCAACAACTGGGAATCACCCAAGCACTTGCTGACACCATTGACAACCTAATTCTTTCTGGACTTCATGGTGGTGCAAGTGAAACCGTTTCTGCTACTGCTGCTTTCGGTGCTTCTGGTGCTGATGAAGAAGCTGACCTTCTTGCTGCTGCTGATAAAATCTTTGACTTGGCTCGTGTTTCTGGAAATGAAACTCTATCCGTTGTCCTACCTGCTTCAAAGCGAAGTGCTCTTCTTAACACTCAACTGTTCGGAAATGTTATCCAATCCCTACAAGACCACCTAAAGGGTGTTCTCGGAATGGACTTCAAGTATACTCGTGATGATGGCTCTGGTGGTGCAATTGGCTCTGACGCTCTCGTTCTTGTGCCTGGTGCTCAAACCGCAGAGTTTTTCCAATACAACGGTCCTGGTTTCATGGAAACTGAATTGACTCGTATGCCTGGTGTAGGATTTGACTGGATGCTAACTGGTTACATGAACATGGTTGTTCACGAACATCAAGACGGTGCTACTCCAGGAACCACTAAGCGAATTGTTAAGATTACTGGCGTTCAATGAAGGTGATTTAAGTGGCTCGTACTCTTAAACTAACAACAACCTATAACTTAGGTTCTGGCGACGGTGTTTCTGCTGAAACCCAGACTGCTTCAACAACCCTTTCTTCTGGTGCATCAGCAACAATTGCTGGAAGCGCACCGATTAGTACTGGTGTTGAATATGTTGTGGCTGATTTCTTGGGAACTGGAAACAAAGCAAAAGGACTCTATATTGAAAACAGAGATGCTGACAATGCTTTGACTGTGAATCTTGGTACTGGTACTGGCGGAACTCAAGTCGGCACTTTTCAAATCGCAGTTGGCGGTGTTATGTGTTTGCATGACGCTAACGACGCAATTACACATATTGGTCTAATTGGCCTTGTTGCTGCTGCTGACTTTGTTCTTTGCTTCTGTGAATGAGGTGAAGAATAATGGGTGTTGAACGGATTTCTTTTGTTAAAGACATGTGCAAGCAGTTAGGCAAAGCAATGCCTGCTGTTGAAGACATTCCTGATACATCAATTAGCACTGACTTAAAGCGATTTGTTAGAAGTCTTCCTGAAAAGCCAGCTCCTGCTGCAAAAAAAGCAAGTAAAAAGGTGAAAAAGGATGGCGACAAAGACGAATAAGGCTCCTGCAAAGGTTAAAGCCCCTGCTAAAAAGAAAGGCTCTTCTAAGGCTGCTCTTGTTAAACAATTAGAAGCAAAGGGAATGTTTATTCCTGCTGATGCTTCTGCTGCTCACCTAAAACATATTTTAGATAATCACAGAAGTCCCTCCTTTTGGATGGTTAGGCTTGTCGGTGCAACATACAAACCATTGGTTGAAGTCGGCATTGATAGCAAAAAATTGATTTATGCTTTACCAGATACTAAAGCAAGTGAAGCAATTCTTAATACTCGTAGGCTCGTTATTCTCAAAAGAACAACGAAACCCTTTAGTAATGCTGTCGTCATAGATTCTTTTAAGGGTGAATCTGATGGCAGTAACGAGTGACAATATACGGGATTTGTTAGGCAGACCAAAAGGTCTTCTTGCAGCCACAATAACTGAATACATTTCAATTAGGACTAACTTTGTTGATAAGGTGGCTCGTAATGCTGACTTTTTGCCTGATAGCACTAATCAAGTTACGCTGGCTCTTAAAGAAGACGCTATCAAAATGCTCGTAGCAACTGATTGCTTAGGTATTTTGGTTGATACATTACCAGGTAACCCTGTCAACAAAGGTGATTCTGGAGAGCAAGACCGCAGATTTCAATATCAATTAACAATGTTTAGAAAAAGAGCTGAAGACGCTCTTAATCTTATATCCGAACAGGGAAGTAAAGTGTTTGCAGTGAATAGTACGAGTAGTAGGATAGTTTAGATATGGCAGATATAACATGGAGTGGCGCAGGAACGCCAAACTTACTTGCGAGCCTTGCTGCTAATTGGGTTGGGGGAGTTGCACCTACTGCTTCTGACAATGTAATTTTTACTACTGGTGCTGCTAAAGACTGTTGGTGGGATTTACCTTCTATCACAAACATTAACCACACTGCAACTGATATGTGCATTGTATTTGGTTCTAATGGTGTTGTTGCTCATGCTATTACAGGGACATTTATCCATAACGGAACAATAGGAGTAAACAAAACTGCTTCATCTGGTGCTACAATTACATTTAATTATTCCAACAGAAATATCATTTTCCCTGGAGAACACCAGTCATACTATAATTCAGCAGGAGATACAACAAACGATGTTACTGCTACAAACACTACAACATTTACAAATAGTATTAGCAAATTATTTTATGTTATGAATAGTCCTATTGACATTGTTTGGGCTAATGGTTATTACCCAACAGTAACAACTCAAACTTATTCTTCTCCTCACGCCCCTCAAGACGGAGAGAACACTTACTATCACGAAGTGGACTTTTTCAAGTTAACATTGACAGGTAGTGGGGGTTTTAGACAAATAAGCGCTCAGGAGTACCCTTCTTCTCCAAGACTTGAAGCAAAAAAAGTATTTAGGGTAAGGTCTTTTGAAACAAACAAACAACCCTTTGATGGAGGAAAGGCTCTATGGATATTTTATGCAAATACCGCTGGCTGGGAATTGCCCTTATCAGGTTCAAACATTATGGCTGGGAGTCAAACAATAAACAAACTTGAAAATATCCGAGTCGCTAAAGGTCAAAGTGGATTAAACAAAATCCTTATCCCCCCAGGCCAACACTACATTAAAAAGTTAATTGTTGATGCTGGAGTTAATATGTCTTGTAATAGAGGCGTAGCAGAACTTAATATCGTTTCAAGACCTGATATAAGAGGTGCGTGGGAGTTCTTTACAATTACAGATGGAATATATCGTTCTTCTAAGTCAGGTATGATACCAACACTAATTCAAGGTGGAACAAACCAAACAGTCTATACTGAAAGGTCTGTTGCCTTTGTTGATGGAGATGCACTAAATCTAAATGACCCCGCCCTTAGTTATGTCAAGGCAACGGGGACTCTTTCTGCTACTGCCTTTGTAGGTGATGGTTCTGGACTTACAGGTATTTCTGGTGGTGGTGGAGGGACTTCAGACCACACAGCACTGTCAAATATAGGAACAAAGACTCACGCTACTTTAGACTCAGAAGTTACTGCTAATAATGCAAAAATTAGTTATACCGACGCATCGGCAGTCGCTGCTAATACTGCTAAGGTTGGTTTTACAAACGCAGCAGCAATTTCTGCAATTGAAGGTGAAGCAGACCTTGCTCTATCGGGCGAAATACAACTGACGGCCAACCCCGTTCAACCCGCAGTCGGAACAGTCACAATAGGGCAAGGAACGGTAGGTGGAATAGACGCAAATACTTTAGGAATTAGAACCAATTATGGTTCTTTGAATATCGGTATGCAAAATGGTTCTTATTGTCACTTTAGAACAGATGCTAATACTTTTTACTTTGAACGACCAATTCAATTTGATGGGGGCGACGGTGTTTATGCTTACAATGGCGACTTTTGGGTTAAGACTGATGCAGGACATAACGGAACGCCAACAGAACGCATGACTATTCTTGGTGGGGCTTCTGCAGCAAACACTCGCATTGGTATTGCTAATACAACTCCTCAAACAGAATTAGATGTAAACGGGGCTGTTAGGTTTAGAGCACCTGTTGAAGTTATTGCTACTGACCCTGCACCCGCAGTTATTGAGTCTGGAACTGTTTATGGTATGACAAATACAGGACCAATTAACTTTACTTTACCTGGCGCTGGACTTGCAGGTACTCAATTTGTTGTCATTAACACATTAGGCAACGATATTACAATCCGTTTAGCAGACGCTAATGATACATTAAACGGAGTTGCAAATGGAACTGCTCTTACCACTACAATTCATAACGGAACAACAATCGTTTGTATAGGTGATGTTGGAGCGCCTGCTGCTTGGTATGTAATGGGTGGAATCTAAGTGTTACCAATGTCCGTAGGTATTTTTCAAGCACAGAGTGCTGCTGCTCCTCCTGCACCTTCATTTGGGTTTGACCCGTCATTTGATTTGCTTTCATCGGATTCACTCGGCAACATGGGTATAAAACTTGGTGCATATACAGGAGTAACTATTGTCCCTTTCGCATCAAATCCCTTTGTTCCGACACAAAATGAAATTGTTGCTTTAGGAACAACTCAAGTATTTACAATGGCTAATTCAACAACATTAACTTCATTTACAATGAGTTTTCAAAAAGGGTTTAGCACAGTAAAACAAAACATTGCTACATTATCAACCGCAAATCCTAATCTAAACTTGGGGCAATACGACCACATAGCATGGGTTGTAAACGGTAATTACCTTGCAGGACAAGACGCACCACTTGTTATAGCCGCTGGTGGTGGCTTCGGTGGTGGTGGCTTCGGTG
>TARA_R110001592_G_scaffold122921_1_pt1 | contig 14405 bp, 15 predicted proteins | sample TARA_R110001592 | Tara Oceans TARA_R110001592 (sample SAMEA4398387) | marine metagenome | biome: Polar Biome; feature: [SRF] surface water layer (ENVO:00010504); material: water (ENVO:00002006), including particulate matter (ENVO:01000060) such as... | depth 5 m
TATCAACTTATCCGAACCATTTCGGTGATGATTGCCCAACTGGTTTTTGCTTATACTATCCCTGAAATTTTAGCGGCCCTAAATTATAATGATGTGACCACCACGGCTGGCGAATATGCTGGCTATTACGATGCAGACATCAAGAACGTCTGGCCACTCGATTACGACTTCTTTTATAGCTACCATTTAGACGCGATGCAGGAAGAAGCCTATCAGCCCGTTGGAATGATTTATTTAATCGCTGGTATGGCCTTATTCTTAGTTGGAACCCCTGTTCTAACCTACTTGATTGGTAAGCGCTGGTATTGCTCTTGGGTATGTGGTTGCGGTGGTTTGGCAGAAACTGCAGGAGATCCATTCCGTCACCTTTCTTCAAAAAAACTGGGTGCTTGGAAACTTGAACGTTGGCTCATTCACAGTGTGATGATATTCGTATTTGTAATGACGGCCGTTACGCTCTATGGATATTTTACGGGCACCAGTTCCGTTTTTGGGCTCGATATCTATTCTAAATTCCAAAAACCTTATGGTTTCTTTATCGGAGCTATTTTCTCGGGAATTATCGGAGTTGGTTTTTACCCAATGCTTGGCAACCGTGTTTGGTGTCGTTTTGGTTGCCCAATGGCAGGCTATATGGGCATTATTCAACGTTTCAAATCGAAATTTAGAATTACCACGAATGGCGGTCAGTGCATTTCATGCGGAAACTGCTCTACCTATTGTGAGCAAGGAATTGATGTTAGAGCGTATGCTCAGAAAGGTCAGAATATTGTTCGTGCGAGTTGTGTGGGTTGCGGGGTTTGTTCTGCTGTTTGCCCAAGAGGAGTACTGAAATTAGAAAACGGCCCAGAAGAAAAACGTTATGATTTACCTCCAATTATTATTGGTAATGAGAGCGTGAAAATTTCAGATTAACTGAATAGCATCATCACTTAACAAAAAAGGAATTGTCAACTCATTTGACAATTCCTTTTTTGTTATCTCAGGTGTTAGAGATAATCTCCTCAATCTGACCCAAATGATGTTTCAGGTGCTTGATATAATCATTGATAAAATATTCAAGCGTTGTAGGTTGGTCTGCGGAAACAGGTTTCCAAGCTATTTTATCAAGGTTGTGATTTACTCTTTCCTTTGTTAACACCTTGTCAGGAATTTGGCTAACGATGTAATCGATATGCAGGTTGTATTGTCTCCATAGAATGATCAAATCATGCCATTGCGCACCCGCATAATTTTGGTTTTCAACCCAAGCTACTTGGTCGTAGCCTTCAAAAATCAAGTCATCCGTAGATTGTGCTTTCACAATTCGCGCATGGTTATTTGCAGCCGAATCGATCATATGTCCCACAACCTCTTGAATCGACCACTTACCAGCATCAAGCCTTAGGTTGGCTTCGTTTTCGGGCATCATCATGAAGCGCTCAAAGGCGGAAAGAATCGTTTCTCTTAAATTATGTTTCATAACTGCTAGTTAAATAAAAAGCCCGATTCAATGAATCGGGCTTTGGGTTAATATTTATAAAGTAAAGCTTAAAGCCCGAAAGCTGCCTTTACTTGATCTTGATAATCTAATTTTTCCCAAGTAAATAATTCCACTTCTCTCTCGTGCGACATTCCATCAGCACCGATGAAGCTTTTCTTTACTATTTCGTTCTTTCTACCCATGTGGCCATAAGCCGCAGTTTCGAGATACATTGGGTTTCTCAACTTCAATCTAGTTTCGATTGCATAAGGACGCATATCGAAAACTTCAGATACTTTTTTAGCAATCTCACCATCGGTCATGTTCACATGAGCAGTACCGTAAGTAGAGATGAAAAGCCCCATTGGCTCAACTACCCCAATTGCATAAGAAACTTGCACTAAAACTTCGTCAGCTACACCCGCAGCGACTAAGTTCTTAGCGATATGTCTTGTAGCATAAGCTGCAGAACGGTCTACTTTTGAAGGATCTTTTCCAGAGAAAGCACCTCCACCGTGAGCACCTTTTCCACCGTAAGTATCTACAATAATTTTTCTTCCTGTTAAACCAGTATCACCGTGTGGCCCACCAATCACAAACTTCCCTGTTGGGTTAATATGATATTTGATCTGACCATTGAACAATGCTTGAAGTTTGGCTGGCAATTTCGCCATCACTCTTGGGATCAAGATATTGATGATGTCCTTACGAATTGTTGCCAACATTTCTTCGTCAGCAGCAAAGTCATCGTGCTGAGTAGAAACCACGATACTGTCAATTCTCAACGGCACATTTTCGTCAGAGTATTCAATAGTTACCTGAGATTTTGCATCGGGCCTCAAGTAAGGTATCTCTTTACATTCTCTTCTTAGGTCTGCTAATTCTTGAAGAATTTTATGAGAAAGGTCTAAAGCCAAAGGCATGTAGTTTTCTGTCTCCGTAGTAGCATAACCGAACATCATCCCTTGGTCACCAGCACCTTGCTCTTCTTTGCTGGCTCTGTCAACGCCTTGGTTAATGTCTTGTGACTGCTCGTGAATGGCTGAAAGCACACCACAAGACTTGCTATCGAACTGATATTCGGCTTTTGTATAACCAATTCTCTCGATTACGTCTCTAGCAATTCTCTGAACATCAAGGTAAGTTTTAGACTTTACCTCACCTGCCAAAATCACTTGACCAGTAGTCACTAAAGTTTCACAAGCTACTTTTGAATCAGGATCGAAAGCCAAGAAGTTATCGATAAGTGCATCGGAAATTTGATCAGAAACTTTATCAGGATGTCCTTCGGAAACTGATTCAGAGGTAAATAGATATGACATATATTAATCTTTAATTCTTGAAATATTGGAGGCCAAAATTAGTCTTTTGATTCTATTATGAAAACAAATGTTTGTAATACTAACTACTGTAAAGCAGAAAGATAGCGGGAGTCTTCTTCATGTCGATGTCAGAGGCCTTCCATTTGCCTACTGATTTTGAAATAATGTGTTCGGTTGCCCCAGAAATATCTTTAGCGACACATAAGAAAGTTTCCTTTCTAGCCACTTTTAGGATGTCTGTCAGTAAGGCTTCATTTCGGTAAGGCGTATCCATAAAAATTTGGGTAACATTCTTCAGATTAGATTCCTTTTCCAAATCTCTAATCGCTTGCTGACGTTCTTTTCTGTCGATTGGCAAGTAGCCATGAAAGGTAAAAGACTGACCATTAAAACCACTGGCCATTAATGCTAGGAGTATTGAAGAAGGTCCAACCAGTGGATTAACCTTCACGCCAAACTGATGTGCCATATGCACCAATCGGGCACCGGGATCGGCTACACCAGGGCAACCCGACTCTGATATAATACCAATGTTTTTTCCAGAAATGGCGGGTTGTATCAATTCGAAACAGTCTTCGAAAGAGGTTTTCTTATTTAGAATCTCGAACTGAAGTTCTTCAATCACTAAACCAAGCCTCAATGAACTGAGGTACCTTCTGGCAGTTCGTAAATCTTCTACATAAAACAAGTCACATTTAAGAATGGCTTCTCGCACTTGTTCGGGAATAACCGCTTGTTGAGTATCAGCCGAAATCACATTCGGAATCATAAAAACTTGTCCACTACCCATTTTGCAAATAATCTAAAGTGAGATTTAAAAATTCTTCTGGCTTTTCGGCATGCAGCCAATGGCCCACGCCTTCTATAGTTTCGATTTTACTTTTCTTAAAAATCGAATGAATTAAGTTGAAGTCGCTATCCTTAATGTAATCCGATTTCCCTCCTCTGATAAAAAGTGTGCTCCCCTCATAAACAGCATTGTGGTTTAAGCCTAAGCCCACTTTATCAATTTCTTTAGCAATTACATCTAAATTCATTTCCCACTCGAATGACTCGTTACCCCTTGCTAAGTTTTTCAGCAAAAACTGACGGACACCAAGCTCTGGAATGTATTCAGCTAATTTTTCATCTGCTTCTTTTCTAGAACTCAGGTTTGGCAGGTCTAGAGAAAATAAGCCTTTAAAAATAAGGGTGTGATGCGGGGGGTATGACTGTGGCCCAATATCGGCTATCATTAGTTTATCCACTCGAGCAGGGTGTTCTGTCGCAAAAGTCATCGCTACTTTCCCTCCCATTGAATGCCCCAAAATATGGGCCTTTTCAATGTTATGATCATTCATAAATTGATGTAAATCCTCTGCCATAGCTGGGTAAGAAAACTCATCGTCATGAAAAGACTGACCGTGATTACGTTGGTCTAGGATGTATACCTTATAGTGTTCTGCATATTTTTTACCCAGTGTAAACCAGTTATCTGATGTACCCAACAAGCCATGAAGTATAATTAATGGTTGGCCTTCGCCCAATTCTCTGAAATAGAGTTCTTGCATTATCTTAATTCTCTTAAATAAAGTTGAATAGTATTTTCTAAACCTAAATATAGCGCATCACAAACCAAGGCATGGCCAATCGATACTTCATCCATAAAAGGTATTTCTTGTTTCAAGTAGGCCAAATTCTTTAAATCTAAATCGTGACCAGCATTAATTCCAAGGCCTAATTCTTTCGCTCTTTCAGCTGCCAGTTTATAATCTGCAATGGCTCTTACCTTATCTTCCTCATAAGCCGAAGCATACATTTCGGTATAAAGTTCAATACGATCAGTACCTACTTTGGCAGCCCCTTCAATCATATCAATCTCTGGCGCTACGAAAATAGAAACACGTATCCCTGCAGCTTTTAATTCCGAAATCACTCCTTTCAGAAATTCTTCATGGGCAACGGTATCCCAACCCGCATTGGAGGTAAGGACTCCCGGAGGATCGGGTACTAGTGTGGCCTGTTCTGGCTTCACCTCTTTCACCATAGCCATAAAGCGTTCGTCAGGATAGCCCTCAATATTGAATTCAGTAGTAACTACTTTCTTCAAGTCGTACACGTCCTGTCTGGTAATGTGACGTTCATCCGGCCGTGGATGTACAGTAATTCCCTGGGCGCCAAAGTGTTCGCAGTCTTTTGCTACCTGCACTACATTGGGGTTATTTCCACCACGGGCGTTCCGAATTGTGGCTATCTTGTTGATGTTGACACTAAGCTTAGTCATGGAATATTTTTATTTGCATAACTTTGCCCGCAAGTTAATGATTTCATTGATCGTAAAAATTTTGAGATGAGCCTAAAACAACAGATTGACGCAGATATTAAAAGTGCAATGCTTGAAAAGCGTAAAGATGACCTGAAAGCCTTGAGGGCAATCAAATCAATGATTCTTTTAGCGGAAACCGAAAAAGGAAATACGGAAGGAGTTTCTGCTGATACTGAAATGAAACTTTTGGTGAAAGCAGTAAAGCAAAGAAGAGATTCTGCTCAGATCTATAAAGAACAGAACAGAGAAGATCTTTATGCAGTTGAAATGGCAGAAGTTGAGGTCATCGAAAAATATTTGCCCAAGCAGCTTTCCGAAGAAGAAGTAAAAGCAGAGCTACAAAAAATCATGACTCAAGTAGGTGCCACTGGCCCTCAGGACATGGGTAAAATGATGGGTGCTGCTTCTAAAGCCCTCGCTGGAAAAGCGGATGGCAAAACCATTTCAACCTTAGTTAAGCAATTACTGACAGCCTAATTCATTGAAAACCCTTGACATCATACTATTAATACCGCTCGTTTTCGGGGCGGTAATGGGTTTTAGAAAAGGGTTACTCTTAGAAATCATCGGAATATTGGCCTTTATTTTGGCGATTATTGGTGGTTTTAAACTCATGGAACTCGGTATTTCCTATTTGCAAAAACAGATAGACGGCATGGATCACCTTCTTCCGTTTATTTCCTTTCTTATTATTTTTCTGGTCATTATTCTACTGGTGAATATGATAGGGAAATTGCTGAAGAAAGTAGTGGATTTGACGTTGCTTGGAGGAGTGGATAAATTTGCTGGAGCCATTGTAGGCATTGCCAAATGGGCCATTGGCTTAAGCATTCTCCTTTGGCTTACCAACAATTTTGGTATTGAACTACCAGGGCAAGACGAAGACTTGGTGCTTTACCCTTATTTGGTAAAACTTGGCCCCAATCTAATCGAAGCCCTAAATGTGGTATTGCCTTTTGCCGAAGAAATGCTGGACTCTATTAAAGAAATGGTTTCTCCACAAATCACTTGATACTCATTTTAGACAACTTCGATTCATTCACCTACAACTTGGTGGATTACTTTGGGCAACTCAATGTGAAAACCGAAGTAATCAGAAACAATGTTGCTATTGACAGTATCAACTTCAGCAAGTATTCTGGCATTGTTTTATCGCCTGGGCCAGAGAAGCCAGAAAAAGCTGGTATCTTATCAGAAGTTGTAAAAACCAAAATTGGGCAAACGCCAATGCTCGGTATTTGTCTAGGCCATCAGGCGATTGGTCAACATTTAGGCGCTACTTTGGTAAAAGCCAATTACCCAATGCACGGCAAAATTTCCAGCGTTAAAACCAAAGAAGCCGTTATATTTAATGGTTTACCTAACGAATTTGATGTGGTGCGTTATCATTCATTGGTACTTCAAAATTTACCAAATGACCTTTCTCCAATTGCCCAAACGGAAGATGGTGAACTAATGGCGTTTGAAAATGTTGAATTAAAAGTAACTGGAATACAGTTCCACCCAGAAGCTATTTTGACCCAGTACGGGTTAGAAATGCTAAAAAATTGGGTGAGTTTTTATAATATTGTTTAAATCACAAGTTAAAAGATTGGTTACACTACCTAATACAGCCATATAGGGGTATAAAGCTCTCCGAGAAATTAGCCCATTACTTAATATAGTTTCAAACAAACGAAAGCAGAATGACAGCAGCAGAACTGATAAACTATTTAATTCCTCCTTTAAAATTGACAGATGATGGCAACAAAGCCATTATTTGGATGGAAGAATTGCGTACCAATCAGTTGCCTGTGGTGGAAAAAGGGAGATTCTTGGGCTTTATTTCAGAAGAGGTCATCCTTGAAAATAATGATGCTACCCGACCTATTAGCGAATATGACCTGTTTGCTGAAGACTGCTTTATCTTTGAAGACCAGCATTTTTACGATGTTATTAAAATGGCCCATGAACACGAGGTTCAACTGGTGTCTATTTTAGGTAGAACTGGTAATTTCTTGGGGGTGGTAACTATTGAAGACACCATTAGCAGCTTTGCTCAATCAATGGCCGTTCAAGAACCGGGAGCCATTCTTATTGTTTCCATGAACTACAGAGATTATTCTTTGGCCGAAATTAGTAGAATTATTGAAGGTGAAAACGCTAAGATTTTAAGTAGCTGTGTCACCAGCGATTACATGGATGCTTCACGGATTAAGCTAACCCTTAAAGTTAACCAGCCTGATATTTCTCACATTAGTGCATCCATTGAACGTTTTGGCTATAAAGTAATTGGAAAGTTTCAAGAAATTGAAATCAAATCGAACGACCAAGACCGTTATGATATGTTGATGAAATACCTCGACATTTAACCGCCTATGAAAATCGCCCTCCACGGAAAAAGTATTACTTCTGAAGCCATTGATTGTGTTAAAGACTTGCTTCAAGTTTTAGACGAGAAGTCGATTGACATTTCGATGTCAAAGGATTTTGAGAAGCAGCTGAAAAAAGTAAAGCTAAGCGCTAATCCAGAAAGAATTGTTTTACCTGGTGATGACCTGTCAGACATGGACTTTGTGTTAAGCCTAGGAGGCGATGGCACCATGCTAGACACCATTGCCTATACCGCACAGTATGAAACACCCGTTGTAGGTATAAACCTAGGAAGGCTCGGTTTTTTAGCGACTACCCCACGAGGTGAAATTAACAATGCAGTTGAATCACTTATTTCTGGTGACTATAATGTGGAAAGTCGGTCATTGATTCACGTTGACTCAAATGAAGACCTTTTTGCTCCTTTCAATTTTGGGCTGAATGAGTTCACCATTGTCAAAAAGGAAACTTCATCTATGATCGTGGTGCATACCTATGTAGATGGTGAGTATTTAAATGCCTATTGGGCTGATGGATTGATCGTTTCAACCCCAACGGGCTCCACTGGTTATTCTTTGAGTTGCGGAGGGCCATTGGTTCACCCTAGGTTAAAGAATTTTATTCTAACTCCAGTTTCACCACATAACCTCAATGTTCGGCCAATCATTGTTTCAGACCAAAGCGAAATCACCTTCGAAATTGAGGGTAGGACAAACCGTTTTATGGTGTCTTTAGATTCAAGATCATGCAGTGTAGACGATAAAGTAAAAATATCCGTTAAGAGGGAGTCATTTGAGGCAAAGCTGGTAAGATTCGATCATAACAGCTATTTTGATACCTTGCGACAAAAGTTGAATTGGGGCGTAGATGCCAGAAATTGAATTAACAATATTTAACTGGCCATTTTTGAAACGAAAACACAATGTTATCTAGCTTGCGAGCATATCATACGGATAAACCTGTATTACCTAAATTTTTGAAGAAGTCATCTTTGATGGTGGTGTTTCTGCTGTCAGTTTTCAGTATGAAAGCACAAGATACTGAGGTTGGTTTTGAGCTAGGTGCTTATAACTACCTTGGCGATGTAGCCCGCACTTATGATTTTGGAAACTCAAGTTTAGGGGGACAGTTCTTTGTTAAGAAACACCTTAATAACGGTTTCAATACCCGCATTTCAGCGGGTTATGGGAAACTCAAGGGTACAGATAACGAAGCATTTGACGTGTTTTCAGCAAATAGAAATGCTTCATTCGAGGGTCGCTTTTTCAATGTTGATTTTCTATGGGAATATAATTTCCTTGATTTTCGAGACGAAAAGCTACAGCAGTTTTGGACTCCCTATATTTTATTTGGTATAGGCGCTTATAAATATACCGGGGAAGATGGCTTTGGTTCATCTTATGATTCTGGAATAAATTTAAGATTACCAATAGGTATTGGCCTCAAATATAGAATTGACAGACGATGGACATTAGCGGCATCAACGAGCGCAATCAAGACCAATTCAGACAAACTGGATAATGTATCTATCAATACTCCTTCCATAAAAGATTACAGAGGTGGTAATCCTAACGATGACGATTGGATGTTCTTCACGTCAATATCCATTAGCTATACGCTCTACAAAATTGTCTGTCCGCAAGGCAAATTTAGATAGCACTGATAAAGAATCAATTAGGGTTTAAAAACAATAACCATTTTCGTACCTTCGCAATCGCTTTTTCGCGGAGCAGATACAATGAAGAATAAAATTAAGCTCGATTCACTTCCGAAACACATTGCCGTAATCATGGATGGTAACGGCCGTTGGGCTAAAAGCCAAGGTGCTGCCCGTGTTTTTGGTCATAAGAATGCCATCAAGGCGGTAAGAGATACTACCGAAGGGTGCGCAGAATTGGGAGTTGAATACCTTACTCTTTACGCATTTTCAACCGAAAATTGGAAGAGGCCGAAGCTAGAAGTTAACGCCTTGATGCAGTTATTGGTCGCCACCATCAGCAAGGAAATAAAAACCTTGATGGACAATGACATTAAATTGACTGCTATTGGTGATATCGCCAGTTTACCAAAGTCATGCCAGCGCGAATTGGCTCAGGCAATGGAAACAACTTCGAAGAACAAAAGAATGACTTTGGTTTTGGCCTTGAGTTACAGCGGTAAATGGGACATTACCAATGCCGTAAAACAAATAGGATTGAAGTGCGAGAGTGGAGAGTTAAAAGCTGAAAACATTACAAGTGAAATTATTGAAAATCATTTGTCAACATCAGGGATTCCTGATCCAGAGTTGTTGATAAGGACAAGTGGTGAACAAAGAATAAGCAATTTCCTATTGTGGCAAATGGCATATACCGAGTTTTTTATCACGGATACGCTTTGGCCAGACTTTAGAAGAGAGCATTTATACGAGGCAATTGTCTCGTACCAAACAAGAGAAAGAAGGTTCGGTAAAACGAGCGAACAGATATAGAATTAACCTTGGGAATGAAGAAAATATTTTTACTTCTGGTCATTAGCATATGTGGTTTAACGCAAGTTAAAGGGCAGGTGAGATATGGTGTGAATACGGCAGAGGGTGTTCAAATTGACTATACAAACCCAAGGGTTTTTGAAATTGCCGAAGTGCAGTATACTGGCCTTAGGTCTATCGAAGAACGGGCACTAACCGGTTTAGTAGGCATTAAAGTCGGTGATAAAATCAGCATCCCCGGAAACGAAATTTCTGACGCCATTAAAAAATTATGGAAACAAGGCATTATTGCCGATGTTCAAATTTGGCTTACAAAAATTGAGGGAAACAGGGCCTTTTTAGAAATTAAAATTACTGAACGACCAAGAATTACCAAGTTCGAAATTGAGGGTGTTAATAGTTCTCAAAAATCAGACTTAAAAGAGCAGATTGGCGTAATTGGGAAAGTAGCAAGTGCTCCTCTAATCAAGAATAGTGAAACCCTGATTAAGAAGTATTATGTGGCAAAGGGCTACCTAAATGCAAGTGTAAAAACACTTCAAGAAACAGACTCTGTAGGCACAAAAGGAGCTCAACTGACCTTTGTTGTGGATAAAATGTCGAAGGTAAGAATCAATAAAATTGAGTTCGAAGGCAATGACTCCTTTTCTGACCAACGACTAAAAAAGCCTTTAAAGAAAACCAACGAAAAGCCTCGTTTCTGGCTTGTGACTAGACTTTTCGACCAAATTTTTAAAACTACTCCGAAGACAGTTTCTAATTATGTAGACTCTACCTATACGGTAAGCGAGTCTAGATTCAAGTCTTTTATTAATGATAACGTTAAGCTCAACTTTCTTCAAAGTTCAAAATTTATTCAAGCAGAGTTTGAAGCTGACAAAGATGGTTTGATTGCTTTCTATAATACCAAAGGTTACAGAGACGCTTCCATTGCGAGCAGCACCATAACAAAAATAGATGATGATTATATCGACCTTAATATTAAAGTTGAAGAAGGAAGTAAATACTACATCAGAGATATTGACTGGACAGGAAATTACAAATACACTTCTTCCGAACTTTCTAATCTTTTAGGAATCAGAAAAGGTGATGTCTACAATAGAGAGCGAATAGAAGCTAGAACATCATTTGATGGCCAAAGTGGAGATGACATCAACTCACTCTACATGGATGACGGTTACCTTTTCTTTAGACTAGAAGTGGTTGAAGTAAGGGCCGATAACGACTCCATAGACCTTGAAATGAGGATGTATGAAGGGGAGCAAGCTACTATTAAAAGAATTATCCTTACCGGAAATGACAGAACTAGTGACCATGTTGTATTAAGAGAAATCAGAACACTCCCGGGCCAAAAATTCAGTAGAAGAGAATTAATTAGAACAACAAGAGAGTTAGCTCAGCTTGGTTATTTTGACCCAGAGCAAATCAATCCAAGACCTATTCCAAACAATGGGGATGGTACTGTAGATATTGAATTTAGCCTTGTTGAAAAGTCATCAGATCAGATTCAGCTTTCGGGAGGCTTCGGTGGGCCATTCGGTTTTGTAGGTACTGTTGGACTGCAGCTGAATAACTTCTCCATTAAGAATATTAGAGATTGGAGCAAGTGGAGACCCTATCCGTCAGGAGATGGGCAAAGACTATCGATACAGATTCAATCTAACGGTAGACGTTTCCAAAATTACAATATGACTTTCTCTGAGCCATGGTTGGGAGGAAAAAAACCAAACAGCTTCAGTGTAAGTTTCAACAGAACAGTAAACCGAACTTTTACAGATTTCTATAACCCTTCTGATGTGAATGGGTACCTAAAAGCATCTGGCTTTACAATTGGCTTAGGTAGGAAATTGCGTTGGCCAGATGATTACTTTGGTATATCAAACAGCATATCATATCAATTTTATGATGTATTCAACTTTGGAAGTACACTTGGCTTCTCTACTGGTCAAGCAAATAGCGTTACCTTCAACACTGCTATTTCCCGAAGCAATATTGATAGTCCTCAGTTCCCTACACATGGGTCTCAGGTCAATTTGAATATAAACTTAACACCTCCATATTCATTATTCTTGGATAGGTTCAGTGATAACGGTAGCCCTGACCTTACAACAAGAGAGCGCTATCAGTTTATTGAGTACAACAAGACATTACTAGACGCATCCTTCTTTATTCCACTTCCAAGCAAGTTTGTTTTGAATGCTAGAGCACACCTTGGATTCATTGGTTCTTATGGAAACAAAACAGATACAGGACCATTCGAAAGGTTCTTCTTAGGGGGGAACGGATTAAATGGCGCGAACAACTTTATAATTGGACAAGACATTATTGCGTTAAGAGGTTATGATGATAACAGTATTGTCCCAGTAGACCCTAAAACTGGTTTTAGAGGAGGTCTTATCTTTAATAAGTTTGTAGCCGAACTAAGATATCCAGTTTCTCTTAAGCCATCCTCTGTAATTTACTTGCTAGGCTTTGGCGAAGCAGGTAATGCGTGGAACGATTACTCGGAGTATTCTCCAAGAAATTTATTTAGGTCTGCAGGTGTAGGCGCAAGGGTATTTCTTCCTGCGTTTGGCTTGCTAGGTCTCGACTGGGCATATGGTTTTGATTCTGATAGAGAGTTAGGGATTGATGGAGGTTCTCAAATTCACTTCACTATTGGTCAACAAATCAGATAACATGCACAAAGTTTCGCGCGCCATAGTATTATTCTTCGTAATTTCTAACTTTGTGCTCGCTGAAAAAGAGGCCTCTGCACAAAAGTTTGGGCACATAGATTCAGGTTATATTTTATCCAAAATGCCTGAATACAGCGAAAAAAAGAAGGAGATAGAAGATCTCCACAAGGAGTATGATAAAGTGGTACGGAGTTTGCAAAACGAAGCAGAGAAGATGAGGGCAGAGCTTAGGGCCAAAGAAATTTTGTTTACTCCTGAAATGATAAAGGAAAAGCAAAAAGAAATTGACCTGAAAGAGCAAGAAGCCCTTAATAAATCGACAGAGCTTTTTGGTTATGATGGACTCATCTATAAAAAGCAAAACGAATTATTAAGACCTCTTTTGCAAAAAATGTCTGAGGCTACTGAGATAGTTTCTAGAAAGCATAACCTAGACTATATGCTTGATAAAGCTGCCGATGTTAGCATTATCTACTCCAACCCTGAGCACGATTACACAGAGTTTGTGTTAGAGGAATTGGAGTTATTAAAAAAGAAGAACTAAAACATTAATTTGAATCTTAAAGTCATGAATCGTAAACTATTACTCGCTACATCATTGTTTTTAATGGCAATGACAGCCTGGAGCCAGGAATTTAAAGTTGGTTATACAAGCATAGATGCTATTGTATTTAGTATGCCTGAAATTCCTCAAATCAATGCCGACCTACAAGTCTATCAAAAACAATTGGCCAGTCAGGTAGAAAGCAAACAAAAAACAATCGATGCTAAAATTGCAGAATATCAGCAATTGGCTCAGCTACCAACTGCATCGCCAACAGTGATGCAAGAAAAAGAAGCTGAAATCCGAAAGCTACAAGCCGATTTTCAGAACTTTTCTCAAAAAGCAGATGAATCACTAAGCAATAAATCGAACAACTCGTTCAACCCAATTTATGCAAAGGTTCAAAACGCTATTGAGGAAGTAAGAAAAGAAAAAGGCTATGGCATGATTATCAATGCAGGTACCGAAACTGGTGGAATTGTATTGGCGGCTAGAGAAGAAGACAACATTACTAAAGCTGTATTCGAAAAACTAGGTGTTCCTATGCCGGCTACTCCAGAACAAGGTGCAGCAGCAAAAGGAGGTAACTAAGAACAAAATATTTCTAAAAAAAAGGCCATCTCAATTCAGTTGAGATGGCCTTTTTAGTTCTCCGATTACTAGGAATTAATCCTTCAATCGATACAGATCAACCTCAGTGGCTACGTAGCCAAAAGCTGGCCAATTTCCCGTATCAATTACCTTTTGGAAGATCTCTTTCGCTTTTGCCGTATCTCCATTGTATAAGTACCAATTACCCATTCCGTAACCCTGGGTAGCTAAGCTGAGCGCTACATCCATCTGATCCGTTCTCAGTAGTTCCTCTTTAGCCAATTCACCCTTGTACATCATAATTCGTTTATAATAACTATCGTTTTCGATAATCGTCATTTCTGAATGAATTGGTTCAAGAACGGCCACGGCTTCTTCAGCTTTCCCTTCTCGCATAAGGCTCATATAAAGCCAGTCCGTAGTAGCCACTAGTAAATCATCGTTTACACTATACTTTAGGCCTTGCCTATAGATTGCAGTAGCTTCTTCGAACTTGCCTTGGAGGTAAAGTGCTAGCCCATAATGGTACATTATATTAGACTGTGTATTTGAAAGCGGAATGTTCATGCTGTTGGGTGCGCCATCAGGCTCCACCTCAATCTTCTCCCTATCCATCATCTCAAAAGCCTTTTTATAATCCGATTCTGCCTTTGAAAACTGGCGAGTACTGATATACCTATG
>TARA_R110001592_G_scaffold30652_1_pt1 | contig 14403 bp, 13 predicted proteins | sample TARA_R110001592 | Tara Oceans TARA_R110001592 (sample SAMEA4398387) | marine metagenome | biome: Polar Biome; feature: [SRF] surface water layer (ENVO:00010504); material: water (ENVO:00002006), including particulate matter (ENVO:01000060) such as... | depth 5 m
GTGATGCTGAATATATTCAGTAATTGTTTGACTTCCGCCTGCCATAATTAAAGCCTACTGTCTTAAAGTTAGAAATGGTTTTAGGAATTACTTCAGTTTTATTTCATTCAATAAAAGCTGAAAAACAATTCACTATTAATATCGTAATAAAAGATGAATAAAGTGCTAAATAATCAATTGGCCGAATAAACGAAAATATCAATGCAAAACCAATTACTATGATGATTACTTTTGACGATTCACCTTTATAAAAATTGACTACTATTTTATCAATGGCTCTTGCTCCTGAGAACATAAAAGCCTTGATTCCAAAATATAACTGTGGGATTACAAAAACTAGCCCACCTAGAAGTGCAGAATAAGCCGCCACTCTTCCATTTAATAAATAGTAGATTGCACTAATTAATAGAGTCACTACCAATTGTGTACAGAATATTTTAAATATTGGCGGTCTTTTTATATCGATTGCCATTGTTAACCTTTTCGCAATCGCCAAAACAAAGTCAATTTTCTTTGTTTCACAACAAATCTATTATTATTGTTCTTTTGTTATGTGTACTTGGCTTAATTTACAGACCGAACCAATTCGCTTTCTATTAGCATATCAAAACGTGGGGGATTATAGGTGGATTGTTATATGCATTCAACCACCAGAAACTGATTAATTGTAAAATGATCGTTTATTTTTCACCCAACTTCTTAATACTCCTTTTTAATGAATGTGTTTTAGTATTCCATCTAGCTCATCTAAAGAGTTATATTTGATGGTTAACTTACCTTTACCTTTACTTGTATAAGCGATAGAAACGCTTGCACCAATTTTTTCTGACAAGTCTTCTTCTAAGCGTTCTACATCTTTATTTAATTTAATTTCCTGGCCAGGTTTATCTTTTGCATCTTCTAAAAACTTTCTAACCAATGCTTCTGTTTGTCTAACAGAAAGAGATTTAGATTCTACCAACCTTGCAGCTTGGATCTGTTGCTCTGGACGAAGAGCAAGCATGGCTCGTCCATGGCCCATTTCCAAGTCTCCATGCTCTAACATCAACTTAACTTCATCTGTTAATTGAATTAGACGCAATAGATTGGTAACTGTTGATCTTGACTTTCCAACAGCTTCAGCCACTTCAGCTTGAGTTAAACTAAATTCTTCTTGCAAGCGTTGTAAGGCAATCGCTTCTTCCATTGCATTCAAGTTCTCTCTTTGAATATTTTCAATAAGAGCCATTGCTACAGCAGCATTATCTGCGACTTCTCGAACAATTGTAGGTACTTTATCTAGTCCGGCTAATTGCGCTGCTCTCCAACGCCTTTCACCTGCAATTATTTCATACTTATTTTTTTCAACCGTTCTAACGATAATTGGCTGCATAATACCTTGCTGTCGAATTGACTCGGCAAGTTCTTGTAATGCGTCTTGGTCCATATCTCGACGAGGTTGATATTTTCCTCTTTGAAGGTATTCAACAGGTAAATGTTTTAACTCTCCATCTTCTGTTTCATCGCCTTTCAAATCGATATTGGAGCCTTTAAGAAGAGCACCTAAACCTTTTTCGCCTAAACCGCGTTTTTTTGCCACTAATCTAATCTCACAATTTTATTATTTACCAGTTAGTTTCAATTCAGCTTTCATTTTTCTAACTATTTCACCGGCTAGTGCTAAATAAGCCATAGAGCCTTTAGAGCTTTTGTCGTAATGAAGTACTGACATTCCATGGCTAGGCGCCTCAGCAAGTCTGACATTGCGCGGTATAGCGACTCTATATAGCTTGTCTCCAAAATATTTTTCCAATTCTGATGACACATCTCGGGTTAAACTGTTTCTAGGATCATACATTGTTCGTAATATACCTGAAATTTCCAAATCAGGATTAACTGACTCTTTTATCTGCTCAACAGTACTCATCAATGCAGCTAAGCCTTCTAATGCATAATATTCACATTGCATTGGAATTAACACGCCATCAGCTGCAGATAAAGCATTTACAGTCAGCATATTTAGTGAAGGAGGGCAATCGATGATAATAAATTCATAATTATCCCGAACATCAGCCAATACTTTTTTTAGCCTGTGCTCGCGGCCTATTTCATTTAAAAGCTCAACTTCAGCTGCCGTTAAATCTCCATTAGCCGGTATTACGTCATATTTCCCTAATTCAGAACGAACAATAACATTTTCTATTGTCGATTTTTTGGTCAGCAATTCATACGCTGTATTTTCTAGTTCATTTTTGCTAATACCGCTACCCATAGTAGCGTTACCCTGAGGATCTAAATCTACTAATAAAATTCGTCTTCTAGTTGCAGCTAGTGAGGCGGCTAAATTCACACTCGTTGTTGTTTTACCAACACCACCTTTTTGATTCGTAATCGCAAAAACTTTTGCCACCACATTCCCCTTTTAAGTGTGATACGCGACCTATTTACTATTTTTTTTAATTGTAATCAAATGCCGTTGATCCATGCACCCTGGCACTATTAATGGCGTAATACTTACTATGCCATAATCTGCATCAACCATTGCTATTTCATCTTTTGGAATTAAGCCTTTCATCGCCAGAAACTCACCATTAGAAGCTAGTAAGTGCTTACAAAGTGAAACCATATTATCTAAAGCTGTAAATGCTCGAGACATTATTTGGTCAAATAGTTTATCGCTAGGAAGACTTTCCACTCTAACATTAAATACTTCAATATTTGTTAACGCTAATGACATTTTTGCTTGAACAAGAAAACGTGTTTTCTTGCCGTTACTATCTAACAACGAAAAGTGTTTAGATGGAAACATAATAGCCATCGGAATACCAGGTAGTCCTGGCCCTGTACCAACATCGAGTATTGATTCGCCTTTAATAAAGGGCGCAATACTAAGAGAATCTACAATATGCTTGATGAACATCTCTTCTGGGTCACGAATAGCCGTCAGATTATATGCTTTGTTCCATTTAATAAGCAGTTCAAGATACTGAATTAACTGTTCATTTTGTTCTTCTGAAACAACTATACCAATTCTATTGCTGGCTTCGCTTACTTTATTTTTTAATTCAGTACGTAGAAAAGAATTAATCAAAACTTAGACTCTCTTTAACTAGCTTGTTGTACAGTTTTAGACATATTTCTCTTTTTGAGATATACAAGAATTAAGGATAAGGCTGCAGGTGTTACACCCGGTATCCTTGATGCTTGTGCTATAGATTCAGGTTTAACATTGAGTAATTTTTGTTTCATTTCATTTGATAAACCTGAAATTGTTCCATATTCAAAATTTATAGGTAATTTTGTATTTTCATTGCGTTTTGAACGATCTACTTCTTCTTGCTGACGGCTAATATAACCATCATATTTTGTTTGAATTTCAATTTGTTCAGCAACAACTTCAGAAACCTCAATAGCACTTGGTTTTATTTTAGCAATATCAGCGTATTTGATTTCAGGTCTTTTTAGTAAGTCCATCAGACTATATTCATGAGTTAATGGTTTCTCTAAATATTGATCAGCAATATTTCCTGCATCAGTATTTGGCTGAACCCAAGTCTTCTTTAAACGCTCAGTTTCAAGTTCTATCGCTGCTTTTTTCACTGAAAAAGCTTGCCACCGTTCCTCACCTACCACACCTAAATGATAACCAATCTCTGTTAGTCTTAAATCAGCATTATCTTCGCGTAACAGTAGTCTATATTCAGCGCGACTGGTAAACATTCTATAGGGCTCAGTCGTTCCAAGTGTGATTAAGTCATCAACCAAAACACCTATGTATGCTTCATCTCTTCTTGGGCACCAAACTTCTTTTCCTTGTGCTTTCAAACCTGCGTTCAATCCAGCTAGGAGACCTTGAGCAGCGGCTTCTTCATAACCAGTTGTGCCATTAATCTGGCCAGCAAAGTATAAATTCTCAATAAATTTTGTTTCTAAACTTTGCTTTAGATCTTGAGGATTAAAATAGTCATATTCAATAGCATAGCCAGGACGTGTGATATGTGCATTCTCAAAACCTTTAATAGAACGTACTAGTTCTAGCTGAACATCAAAAGGTAAGCTAGTGGAGATTCCATTTGGATAAAGTTCATGTGTCGTTAAACCCTCTGGTTCAACAAATATCTGGTGAGAATCTTTCTCTGAAAACCGATGAATTTTATCCTCAATTGAAGGGCAATAACGCGGGCCTGTTCCTTCAATCACGCCTGTATACATGGGTGACCGATCTAAACCAGAACGAATAATATCATGAGTTCGTTCATTGGTTTTCGTGACATAGCATGAAATTTGCTGAGGGTGTTGCTCACGATTACCTAAATATGACATCACAGGTCTAGGTGAATCACCTGGTTGAATAGCCATAACAGAAAAATCAACTGATTTAGCATCAATTCTCGGAGGTGTTCCTGTTTTTAATCTACCTACTCTAAACGGAAGCTCTCTTAAACGTTTTGCTAAGGCAATAGAAGGCGGGTCACCCGCTCTCCCACCTGAGTGATTTTCTAGGCCAATGTGAATAACCCCACCCAAGAAAGTACCTGTGGTTAACACGACAGTTTGAGAAAAGAAACTCAGACCCATGTTAGTCACAACACCCTTAACTTGATCATTTTCTACGATTAGGTCATCTACTGCTTGCTGGAAAATATCCAAATTTTCCTGATTTTCTAACATATGCCTAATTGCAGCTTTATATAAAATACGATCAGCTTGAACTCTTGTTGCCCTTACTGCTGGCCCTTTTCTACTATTTAATACTCTAAACTGTATGCCAGCCAAATCACTAGCTTTTGCCATTGCACCATCGAGTGCATCAATTTCTTTTACTAAATGGCTTTTACCTATTCCACCTATTGCAGGGTTACATGACATTTGCCCAAGTGTTTCAATATTATGTGTTAGCAATAAGGTTTTACAGCCTTGTCTTGCAGCAGCCAAAGCTGCTTCTGTACCAGCATGACCACCACCAATCACAATCACATCATACTTTTTTTGGTAATCCACTTGAGTTCTCTCTTAGTAGGTATAAAGGCGCGACATTATATATGCTGTATTTACATCTTTCAGCATTTACTGAACATTTTTTAAACAATTTACTTTTTGAATTATTATTTAAAGAGAATATAAAAAGTGAATAAATATTCATTTTGTTTGTTTTCAAAGACTTAGTAAGAAACTATCCATAAGTTATCAAACAACTTACCCACAGGTAATTTAATACTTAAAATTAAGAAAAGCTTATAACTAATTGATTAGTATGCTTATTATAGTATTTATATAATTTAAAGGTTTATCAGCTAAAAGTTATCCACAGAAAAATAATTTTTATATCAGTTTTTAATAAGTTTATCGACTTCTCTGTATAAGCTTTGTGCATTTACGTTTTCAGGATGCATTAATGGTCCTATATTGATTTTTACACGAGACCAAAACCGTTTGGGGGGTTTTGAAAAAGCTGTGCCTTCCTTATGACTAAAAAAACTACCCCATAAACCTATTAATCCGATCGGGATAACAGGAACAGAATCACGAGCAAGAATTTTTTCTATACCTGATTTAAATTCATTCATCTCCCCAGTTCTTGTTAACTTTCCTTCTGGAAAAATACACACTAAATGGCCTTCACTTAATACTTGAGAAATAGTATCAAACGCTTGTTTATAGGTGTTCTCACAGACCTTTTCAGGGGCAATTGGGATTGCTTTAACAAGTTTAAAAAACCAAGCTATCATGGGATTTTTGAAAATATTATGATCCATAACAAAACGGATAGGGCGTGGGGATGTACTAGCAATTAATAAGGCATCCACAAAGCTCACATGATTACTAACTAAAACTGCTGCGCCGTCTTCAGGAATATTATCTCTTCCTTCTTCTTTTACTCTATAAATAATATTTGTTAACACCCAAACAATGAATCGAATTGAAAACTCATCTACTTGATAAAAAATATACAGTGAAACTACTATGTTCATGATTGAAATTACTAGAAAAAATTCGGCGATACTTAAATCAAAACCGCCTAAGAGCACCATAGCAACTAAACCACTGGCTACTAAAAAGAACGCATTAATTATATTAATAACACCTATTATTCTAGCTCTGTATTCTTCTTCAACTCTTAATTGAATATAAGCATATAAAGGAACAATAAAAATCCCGCCAAAAATTCCAATTCCTGCTAAATCGATTAATAATTTCCAGTTATCTGAATGACGAATAAAAGTAGACCAAGACTCTAATTCTAAAAGATCAGTTGGAATAGACAAATACAGATCAATCCCAAATAAGGTCATGCCTAAGGCACCAATAGGCACAATACCTAGTTCAACCTGCCTACGAGAAAGTTTTTCACATAATAAAGATCCAAAACCTATTCCAAGAGTAAATATTGCTAGTAATAAGGTCACTAATGATGGGTCACCATTTAAAACTTGTTTAGAAAAATTAGGGAATTGCGTTAAATAAGATGCTCCGAGAAACCAAAACCATGAAATGGCTAAAATTGCTAAAAATATGCCTCTATTTTTTCTCGCATATGAAATTAAATGTAAGCTAGATTTAATAATATTAAAATCAAGTTTGAGCTCTGAATCAATTGCGAGTGCTTGTGGTATAAAGTAACTAGATAAATAACCTAGGCAAGCTAAGAAAACCACCATGATAGAAGCTATTGTTAAATAATTATCAAATTGAAGAATAATTCCAGCACCAATCGTTGCTAATAAAATAGAAACAAAGGTACCCATTTCTACAAGAGCATTTCCACCTACTAATTCATGTCTGTCCAAGTGCTGAGGCAAAATTGCATATTTACAAGGCCCAAAAAATGCTGATTGTGCGCCCATTAAAAAAAGAAGGATTAATAGAACAACATAGTTTTCTGTTAATAAGGCTGCTGCACCTGCCAGCATAATAACTATTTCAAATAGCTTAATTTTTCTTATTAGAGCTGACTTTTCGTACTTATCTGCAATCTGTCCAGCCAACGCAGAAAATAACAAAAAAGGTAATATAAAAAGTACGGCAGCTAAATTAAGCACAATATGACTATCTAAACCCATAGCATCTGCTGCGCCGTAGGTCATAATTAGCATTAATGTATTTTTATAAATATTGTCATTAAAAGCACCCAAGAACTGAGTGATAAAGAAAGGTGCGAAACGTTTTGATTTTAATAGAGCAGATTGGCTCATCCTTGTCTCCAATATGAGTATTTGTATTTATGCTTGAGGGAACAGATAAAGCATTAATCTATGCTACTTACCTATACAAAAACTACTGAAAATTTCTCCTAACAGATCATCAGGTCTAAATTTACCGGTTATTAAACCAAGATGCTCTTGTGCTATTCGCAATTCTTCTGCGAGAAGCTCTCCAGCATTCATTTCAACAAGTTGAGCGCGGCCTAAGCTAAGAGCTTCAAGTGCTTGTTCAATTGCCTGTAGATGTCGTCGTCTTGCAGTAAAACTGCCTTCATTTCCTGAATCATAACCTACACAATCTTTTAAGTGATTCCTAAGAAAATCTAAACCAAGACCTGATTTAGCGGAAAGCGAAATGATTGGAAAATCTCCTTCATCATTTATTCCGTAATTTTCTGAAATTTTATCGACCTTATTTCTGATTAAGGTTAAATGATCAGATCGATTTAGTTTTTGAATAAACTCTGGCCAAGCAAGATTTTTTTGCTCAAGAGTATCACTGGCATCAACAACTAATAGTATCCTATCGGCTTGTTCAATTTCTTTCCAAGCCCTACTAATTCCAATTTGTTCAACTTTATCCGTACTTTCTCTTAAACCTGCAGTATCAATAATATGTAGTGGCATACCATCTATATTAATTTGTTCTTTTAAGACATCTCTAGTTGTACCTTCAATATCAGTAACAATTGCAGAGTCCTTTCCAGATAAGGCATTGAGTAAACTTGATTTTCCAGCATTTGGTTTACCTGCAATAACTACTCTCATACCTTCAGTTAACAAAGCTCCTTGTTGTGCATTTGCTAGCAACTCAGAAATCTGTGACACCAAATCATCAATTTGACTCAGTACATTGGAATCAGATAAAAAATCAATTTCTTCTTCAGGGAAGTCTATTGCAGCTTCTACAAACATTCTTATTTCTATTAATGTAGCAACAATAGTATCTATTTTTTTAGAGAACTCACCTTGTAATGATCTCAATGCAGATCGAGCTGCTTGCTCTGAAGAACTATTAATTAAATCAGAGATTGCTTCGGCTTGTACTAAGTCTAATTTGTCATTAAGAAAGGCACGTTGAGAAAATTCTCCCGCTTCAGCTAATCGCCCTCCAAAAGCCAAAACAGTTTTCATCAGAAGATCTAAAACAACGGGGCCACCATGAGCTTGCAACTCAACAACATCTTCACCTGTGAAGGAATGTGGTCCTTTGAAATATAGTGCAATGCCTTGATCAAGCTTTAATCCATTATGATCAAAGAAATTACAATAATGAGCATGTCTATTTTTGGGGATAAAGTGAATAATTTTTTCAATGATATCTAAAGCTTTCGAGCCTGATATTCGAATAATACCAACACCAGCTCGGCCGCTTGCAGTTGCAAGGGCCGTTATTGTATCTTGAAAATAATCACTCATATATTATTTATGAAGCTGCTTTTTCTATCTGTCGGGTAATTACCCATTGTTGACTGATAGAGAGAATATTGTTGACCAACCAATACAATACTAGACCAGATGGGAACCATAAAAAGAATACAGTCATCATAACAGGCATTATCTTCATTATTTTTGCTTGCATAGGATCAGGTGGGGCAGGGTTTAATTGCATTTGAATGAACATCGAAATGCCCATCAAAATTGGTAAAACAAAGTATGCATCTTTAACTGATAAGTCAGTTATCCAGAACATAAATGGTGCATGTCTTAACTGTACACTTTCTAAGATTACCCAGTAAAGAGCAATAAAAACTGGCATCTGAACCAATATTGGTAAACAACCGCCTAAAGGATTAATTTTTTCTTTTTTATAAAGCTCCATCATAGCGCCAGACATCTTTTGTCTATCATCACCATACTGATCTTTTAATGATTTAAGCTTAGGAGCTACACGTCTCATGTTTGCCATTGAGCGATAACTTGCAGCTGAAAGCTTAAAAAATATAGCTTTAACTACAACGGTCACTAATATAATTGCCACGCCCCAATTTCCAACAAGACTATGTAAAAAGTCTAATAAGAAAAATAATGGGTATGCAACAAAGAACAACCAACCAAAATCTACAGTTAAGTCGAGTTTTGGAGCAGCTTGTTCAAGCCGTTCTATAATCTTTGGACCTATATATAAAGAAGCACCTATTGTTTTGGTTTCTCCAATATCAACTTTTGTTACCGGGCTTATAAAACCCATTAAGTGCAAGCCATTCTTAAAACGGCTTTGGTAAGTATGTTCTTCTTCAGCTGAGGGAATCCAGGCACTTAAAAAATAATGTTGAATAAAAGCAACCCATCCACCTTGGATAACTTGATTAATAGGATCTTCTTTTAGATCAGAGAAATCATATTTTTCATAAGGCTTTTCTGAGCTTGAGAGTGCCATTCCTAAGAATGATTGCATACCCATACTTGTTTGAGAGGAAGGATCACCACTCTCATCTCTAACTATTTTTCCAGAAAAATTACCTTCCCAGATATTTTTAGATTGGTTATCGATTAAATAACTAACTTTAATAAGATAATTATCACGTTCAAATAGATAACGTTTAATAATTTGAACGCCTGATTTGGCTTGATATTTGAGGTCTATTGATACTTCATTATCAGCTTCATTTAACACATAATCGTATTTTGAAGTGGTATAAGTTGGAAGAGGGCCATTTTTAGAAGAATCAAAACCATTTTTACCAAATAAACCACTTTCTACAACGTAGTGTCTGTTGGTCTTTTCTAACAGTGATAATGACTCTTGAGAGCCTAAAGTTGTTTTATAATTAGGCATTGTGGCAGAAACAATGTTTCCACCTTTTAAGTCTATTTTTACATCAAGAACGTCTGTTGAAATATGAATTAGCTGAGCTTTATTATCTAATTTAGCTAAAACTATTTGATCATTCTGTGTTTTATCTTCAGGAATTGTAAAATCATCTGAATTACTAGAAGGTTGATTAGTATTAATAGTCTCAATTAATTGTTCTTTCGCAACAGATTGAGATTGCTCCGTTTTTTGGGCATTTTTTATTTGCCCATAATCTTCATTCCAAGCAAGTATCATCATGTAAGATACAACTGCTAAGGCAACTAAAATAATGCTACGTCTAAGATCCATAAGTATTCACTACCATTTTCTTAATTTAAGGCACAGGTTATAAAGTTTCTAATTCTTTGGAAGATTCTGTGTACTTTTTAATTCGGATAAACTTTTTTCAGGTACAGAATCGAGTCCACCTTCGCATCCGGGATGGCATCTTAACACACGACGAACAGCAAGAAAGCTCCCTTTAAAAATACCATGTATTTTTATTGCTTCGATTGAGTATTGAGAACAGGAGGGATAAAAACGACAGGAGGGACCCAACATTGGACTAATAAACAATTGGTAAAAACGTATTAGTCCAATAATAATTTTTCTCATCAATAGTCTCGATGATTGAAATTGTTGGTTGAAACATAAGTTAAGTTAGATTGCGGCTTTTTGTTTCAGTTTTTGCCATAAATAATCTAGTTCTTTAGTAATCAAGGAACTTTGATAAGAATCAGCTCCTTTTTTCGCTAATAAAACTATATCTAAACTAGGCAATACTTGGCGTTGCTTACGAAATGTTTCTCGTAATTGACGTTTAAGTCTGTTTCTTTCAACTGCTAGTTTTACATTCTTTTTAGCAATAATAATTCCAAGACGTGGATGATCCATTTCATAAGTTCTAGCTAAAATTAAAAAATTCTTACTAGAAACTCTTAATTGAACATCTTGGAATACGTTACTGTAATCAGAAGCCGTTAATAATCTAACTTCTTTTGGAAACGTATAATCAGCAGTTAAATTATTTATGCGCTAAGCTCTTTACGACCTTTAGCACGACGTCTGTTTAAAATTTGACGCCCACTTTTTGTTGCCATTCTTGATCTGAAGCCATGTGTACGTTTTCTTTTTAAGACACTAGGTTGGAATGTTCTTTTCATTTCCGTTACTCACATTAAATTTTTTGGTGTAAAAAAACAGGTGCGAAATTATATGTAGTTTATTTTATATTTACAAATTTATTTTTATGAAGCTGTAAAACTGTTGGCAATCCATTCACTTAATATTTAAAAGATATATATTATTTCCTTATTATTAATACTTATTAAGCGAGGTATTTTATGTTAACAAATAGGTTTTATGTTTAAAAAACAGATAGTTATATAAATGATAACAAGGCATTTATATTCTGTATAAATCATGTTTATCATTGGGATAAATATTGGATAACTTTGATTAAAAGTTATCCCTGTTTTTATCCTCAAGGTTTTCCACAAGTTAATTAATAAATATTTAGCTATATTACTTTAGCTATTAATATAGGTTATTTTTTTGTGCACAAGCCTGTTTATATGTATGTTATCTTATTGAAAATAATAAAAAAAGTTATTCACATAGCAATTTATAACCCAAAAAATAAGCCTGGTAGTTCTATATCATTATCGTTAGAATCACTGCCCTATCTTATAAAGATCTTCATAGAATACGGATACTAATGTAGTGCAAGAACAAGTTTGGCCCGAATGTTTACTAAAACTTCAAGAAGAGTTACCTAATCAGCAATTTAGTACTTGGATTAGACCACTCCAAGGAGAGTGTATTGAAAAGGTGCTCCGTTTGTATGCACCTAATAAATTTGTTTTAGATTGGGTAAAACAAAAGTTTTTAGCTCGTATAGAAGAACTTATTTCAGAATTGAATTTTATTGATCTTGTTTCTAAGGTTGAACTTAAAATTGGTCAAATTAAATCTTCTAATAGTAACGAGCCTTCTAAAACGCAAGATTCTAAACAATCTAAGTTAAATGATAACCATTCTAGCTCTGTAAGAGAGCCAAAAAAGAATAGGACAAATCAGAATAGACGTATTGAAGTTGAAGGTTCAATAATTAAACATCAAAGCTTTTTAAATCCTAATTTCACCTTTGACACCTTTGTTGAAGGAAAGTCTAACCAATTGGCTAGGGCTGCTTCTGTCCAAGTAGCTGAAAATCCCGGTGGAGCTTATAATCCATTATTTTTGTATGGTGGAGTAGGCTTGGGTAAAACCCACTTAATGCATTCTGTTGGTAGTGAAATTTTAAAGAAAAACCCAAATGCTAAAGTTGTTTACCTTCATTCAGAACGTTTTGTTGCTGATATGGTTAAGGCTTTACAGATGAATGCTATTAATGAATTTAAGCGTTATTATCGTTCAGTCGATGCTTTGTTAATTGATGATATTCAGTTCTTTGCTAGAAAAGAACGCTCTCAAGAAGAGTTTTTTCATACCTTCAATGCCTTACTTGAAGGTGGTCAGCAAATGATTCTAACTTGCGACCGTTATCCGAAAGAAATTGATAACATGGAAGAGCGTTTAAAATCCAGATTTGGCTGGGGTTTAACGGTTATGGTTGAACCACCTGAATTAGAAACGCGCGTTGCTATTCTTTTGAAAAAGGCCGAACAGAACAAAGTAGCGTTGAGTAGTGAATCAGCTTTTTTTATTGCACAGAAAATTCGTTCAAATGTTCGTGAACTTGAAGGAGCATTAAAACTCGTTGCTGCAAACGCTCATTTTACCGGTGAAGAAATAACGCCCGTATTTATCCGTGAATGCTTAAAAGATTTGTTAGCGCTGCATGATAAGCAAGTTAGCATTGAAAATATTCAAAGAACCGTTGCTGAATATTATAAAATTAAAATTTCTGATCTTCTTTCTAAACGCAGAACTAGATCTGTTACTAGACCAAGACAAATGGCAATGGCTTTAGCTAAAGAACTAACAAACCATAGTTTGCCAGAAATTGGTGATGCATTTGGTGGTCGAGACCATACAACTGTATTGCACGCATGTAAAAAAGTAGTTGAACTTCGTGACAACGACCCTGGAATTAGAGAAGATCATCATAATTTTATGAGAATACTTACAACTTAATTTAGATTGATTTTATTAAAGCACTATAATAGTTGTATATAGAAAGGTTTATTTACCTAAAAAATTATAAGATATTGAATTTAAAAGAGTTTTTTTGATGAAATTAAAAATTACAAGAGATGATATACTCGCTCCTTTACAAATTATTTCAGGTGTTGTTGAGCGAAAACAGACCATGCCAGTGCTTTCTAATATTCTCTTGGAAGCAGAATCTGGTTGTGTAACCTTAACCGGCACGAATATGGAAGTTGAATTGGTTTGCTCACTTGAGTCTGCCATTGTCGAACAAGCGGGTAGAATAACCGTACCTGCAAGAAAACTTTCTGATATTTGTCGTTCTTTACCTACTGATGCAAATATAGAACTTAGCCTTGAAGGTGAAAAAATGCATCTACGTTCAGGCAAAAGTCATTTTACATTAGCAACTTTGCCTGCAGACCAGTTTCCAAATACAGAAGAAACGAAACATGATTTAGCTTTAAGCTTTTCTCAAAAAGATTTTAAGCGCATGTTAGATGCAACTTCTTTTGCGATGGCTCAACAAGATGTTCGTTATTATCTTAACGGTATGCTCTTAGAGATGGGTAATCAGTACGTCAGAATGATCGCAACTGATGGTCATCGATTAGCTCTCTCATCTTTAGTTTCAGATCAGTCTATTGACGCTGAGAAACAAGTAATAGTACCTAGAAAAGGCATTATTGAACTTGGAAGGTTGTTGTCTGATACCGATGATGAAGTTGTTATTTCCATTGGTGAAAATCATATTTTTTCGAAGATAGGTAACTTTAAATTCACTTCTAAATTAATTGATGGCAAGTTTCCCGATTACAATCGTGTTATTCCTAAAGGTGGGGATAAAATTATGATTGCTGATCGAAGTGCACTTAAAAATATGTTGAGTAGAGCCAGTATTTTATCTCATGAAAATATACGAGGTATTCAACTTCATCTTACTAAGAATCAGCTTCAGGTATTTGCAAATAATCCTGAGCATGAGCAAGCAGAAGATAGTTTGGAAGTTGGATACGATAATGACGACTTACAAATTGGTTTTAATGTAAGTTATTTAATTGATGCGATGAATGTCATTACTTCAGAAAATGTAAAAATAACTATGCTAAATGCAAATTCATCAGCACTTATTGAGTCTCTTGATGACGATGGAAATCTGTATGTCATCATGCCAATGCGTTTGTAATAGCATTTAATATTTTTTATTAGTTAATTAAGAGTAGCGTTCCATGGGATTGTTGTTAGATACATTAAAAGGATCATTTAGAATTG
>TARA_R110001592_G_scaffold3525_7_pt1 | contig 14400 bp, 11 predicted proteins | sample TARA_R110001592 | Tara Oceans TARA_R110001592 (sample SAMEA4398387) | marine metagenome | biome: Polar Biome; feature: [SRF] surface water layer (ENVO:00010504); material: water (ENVO:00002006), including particulate matter (ENVO:01000060) such as... | depth 5 m
GATATCTCAGGCACAGCTTCTTCCTCGGACGGCGCGGTTGTATCGATCGGTTTTATATTATCGTCAATATCATTATGATTACTGAGTAATGTTTTTTCCGCGTCAGATAATTTTGCATCGGAATCAAGCAAAGCCGGATCAACAATCCCAGTTTGATTATCGGCTTTATTCATGTCTTTTTCTTCGCCGAGAATGGCCGTATCGGCAATATCATCTTGCGCCTCAATATCAACCTGCAGATCTTCTGACACCTCATCAACACTCGACGTGTCTGAAAGATCATCAGGCGCGCCGCTTTTGTCTTCGGCGGGTTTTTCAATCGGGGCATCTGCTGATTTTTCATTTTTTTCCGCGGCTAATACACCGGGGCGAACACGTTCAATCACGTCTTCTGCATACAGATATGTTGACATGCTTGCGCCATATTGATCAATCACACTGCCGACATAATCAAATTTCAATGATCCTGCATCGACACTTTGATTAACGATCTCCGCCATCGTGGCCTTCAACGCGATACGCCTGTCATTGGCGTCATCTTCTAATTTTTCACGATGCTTTTTATCTTCGACCCCATTAATATCATAATTAATAAGATCAGTGCCGTACAAATACTGCGCTACTTCCGGCCATTTCTCTCTGAATCTATTGCGTCCACTGGGATTTTTTGAAATGTATAAAATACCAAGCGCCTCTTTCAAATCGTTGAGCTTTTCGCTAAACGCCGCCATGGAGTTTGCTGCTGGCACGCCGTCTTTTTTTTGTTCCGCCTTTGACATCTAAGTCCGCCCTCTTACGTACAGTTTTCTCATACCATCTTTTTCACAATAACCTATATCATAGCATTTGTAGGCCATTTTAAAACACCTATCAAAAATTACAGGAAATAAAACACGTCTATGTCTATTTTTGTACATAATCCGCGTTAAAAACAGATTAAAAAGCGGAAAAAATATCTATGCCGCTTTCTTGCCGAGCGTCTCTTGAACATAATCCATGATACTGGTGTAATCCGTTTTACCGCTACCCAGAACCAACATTTTATCAATCGGTATGATTGTTTTCGGCACAGACAGTTCAGATAAACCGTTCTTTGACGCATAAGCGGACAGATCGTATTTATCGGCCTTGCTGCTCGTCGTCACCAAAATCAGTTGCTCACCCTTGCGCGCATCGGGAATGGCCACAACCGCGTGGCCTTCATCGGGATACACTTTTGAAACCATAGTCTCCACACTGGTGAGTGATACCATTTCGCCTGCAATTTTCGCAAAGCGTTTGGCGCGTCCGAGAATTTTGACATAGCCCTCCTCATCAACGCTGACGATATCGCCTGTATCATACCAACCATCACTGAGCGGTTGCAAAACGCCGGGCTTATCATCCTTATAATAACCGAGCATGACATTCGGCCCCTTAACGAACAGGCGTCCGCCCTCATCCACACCGGGGACATCTTCCAGACGGTATTCAATTCCCGCCAACAAACGCCCGACAGTGCCGTTTTTCATGTGCATCGGGGAATTGAGCGTTAAACCCGGCGCCGTTTCCGTTGCGCCGTAGCCTTCCAGAATACGCACGCCGAAACGCTCCGCATAAAGCTGGCGCGTTTCATCCTTGACCTTTTCCGCCCCTGCGAAAATATAACGCATGCGATAGAAATCATACGGATCAGCCATCCGCGCATAGCCATTAAGGAACGTGTCGGTTCCGAACATAATGGTCGCGTTGGATGAATAGACAAGCTCCGGTACGATGCGGTAATGCAACGGGCTTGGATAAAGGAACGTACGCACACCTGACAAAACAGGCAGTAACGTGCCGCCCGTCAAACCAAATGAATGGAACATCGGCAAACAGTTAAACACCACATCCTGACGGTTAAAATCGACGCGGCATGAAAGCTGCACGATATTCGTCATAATGTTTTCATGGCTGAGAACAACGCCCTTCGGCGCGCCTTCCGAACCTGATGTGAACAAAATAACACCGGGATCTTGCGGGTTTACGCCCATATTACGGTGGGTATAGCCTGCGGTTCTGTGTGCATAGAGCGCACGCATTTTATCAATCGGCGTGATTTTTGCCTTCATGTCTTCGAGATACACAATCGTCACATATTGCGACAGCGCCTCGATCAAATCTGTCAAGCGCCCCAATTCGATAAAGCGGCGTGATGTCAGCACCGTTTTAACCTTCGCAGACGTACAGGCCGACACAATCGCCTTTTCCCCTGCGGAGAAATTGAGCATCGCAGGCACGCGGCCAAAAGCTTGCAGCGCAAAGAACGTCACCAAAGTCCCTGTCGAATTAGGCAATAACATACCGACATTCTCGCCCTTTTTCGTGACCTTATTGATTTTGCGTCCCAACACGATTGAGCCGCGCACGAGCGTCTTAAACTTCATCGGTGAGCGTTCCACATCCTCGGCAATGATCGCGCCGTCGCCATTGACATGGCGCGCCTTCATGAGGGCTTGATAGAGCGTTTGCTCCCGATCATTGGTCAGGAACATCATATCTTCCATCACATCATACAGTTCGCGCCCTGCGGCCTTACGGCGGGCGCGCCCCTTGATCTCTTCAGGCACTTCAAACTTGCGTGGCTCTAAAATAGTCATGGTGATTTTCGGGAATGTCCGTAGCGGCACTTTGCCCTTTAAACGGCAAAACGGCGTATGCTGCACACCATCCAAACGGATCGGCAAAACCATTGCGTCCGATTTATCGGCAATCATGCCCGGCCCGTCATAGATTTTCATCAACGCGCCTGTTTCCGTCAAGCGACCCTCTGGGAAAATCACGCAATGCTTGTCTTTTTCCACTTCCTTAATCAAAGATTTGAGCGAGAACGGATTGGTCGGATCAAGGGGAAATGCATCAACCATTTTCAGGAACGGACGTACCCAAAACCAGTTGGCGACGAAGCTGTTGACCGCGAACATCGGCTTGCCCGGTAAAAACGCCGCCAAAACAGGCGCATCAAGGAACGATACGTGATTACACACAATCACCGCGCGCGGCCCCGCTTTTTCAAGATTTTCCAATCCGCGCACTTCGACCTTATACAAGGTTTTTAAAATCATCTGCATCATACTTTTCATGAAATAGGCCGGAAGAAGCTGGCAGATATATAAGGCGACAAACATATTCGCCAAGGCGCACGCCAAAAACAACGCCGTCACGCCAAAGCCAACCGACAACAAAATCGCCGAGATCACGGATGAAGCCACAACAAAGATCGAGTTTAAAATCGCACTGGCCGCCAATATGCGTGAGCGGTTATCTTCGGGCGTATCATGTTGGATAATCGCGTTGAGCGGCACAACGAACAAACCCGCACATAAGGCAATCATGAAAATATCCACGATAATGCGCCAGCTTGCCAACGTCCCGATAAAGGTGGTGAAGGAGATCAACGCATCCGCGCTGCCGCCATGATATCCATTGCCTGCAAAGAATAAATCAATCGAGAAAATCGTAATACCAACCGCCGCCAACGGCACGTACACCGCCTCGACGCGGCCACGCAACAAACGGTTATTGAGCAAACCACCAAGGGCAATCCCCACCGAAAACAGCACCATAAACAATGTGAACACATCATTGGTTGCCCCTAAAACACCTTTGGTGAAATTGGGAAGTTGGGACAGGAACACACCGCCCAAGAACCAGAACCACGCCACGCCCAAAGCCGATTCAATGACGCTGCGTTTATGGTTAAAAAGCTGATTGAGAATTTTATATGTTTCGCCCACGATATTATAATTCATCTTGAGCTTAGGATCACCCGCAGGGGCGGTAGGAATGTATCTGGAGGCGATATAGCCAATCACCGCCACGCCAACCAACAAAAACGACACAACAGGCACACCCGCCTTTAACGTCACAAAAGCCGCGCCGACAATCGTTCCCACCAAAATCGCGAGAAATGTCCCCGTGGACAGCAATGCGTTACCGCCAATCAGTTCTTTTTCCTCAAGATGTTGCGGCAGGATGGAATATTTGCTCGGCCCGAAAAAGGCAGATTGCGCGCCCAGCGCAAAAAGCGTGAAGAATTGGAGCACGATAGAGCCTGATAATAATGCCACCGCGCCCGAAACACCGATGGCGATTTCCGCAACCTTAATCACGCGGATGACTTTATCCTTGGGGTATTTATCCGCATATTGACCGCCCAGCGCGGAAAATAAAATAAAGGGTACAATGAAAATACCTGTCGCCAGTGTGACCAATATTTTGGTGTCAATCCCCACCTCTGCCGCGCTTTGTGATGCGCCGTAAAGCAACAAAACAACCAATGCGTTTTTAAACAAATTATCATGGAATGCACCCAGAAATTGCGTTGCAAAAAGCGGTGCAAAGCGTTTGTCTTTCAAAAGGTCGAACTGGTTATTTGACATGGTTATTCCTTGAGCTTCGTTTTAGAACAGCCAAGAGCATAACAAATAACCTGCTTTATTTCTTTCGTTTTTTTGCCTGATCGCGCAATTAAAAAACCACCGATGCTGTTCACCGATGGTTTAAAGAATTTAATATGGTTTCAGCAAAAACTACGCGGCTTCGGAAGCGCGATTTTGCTCTTTCGTGATATGCTGAAGGGCTTCACCACTTTGCTGTGCTTGTGCTTGAGATAAATTCCCCAACGTCACGACACCCACCAAACGCTTGTCGCGATTAACAACGGGCAAACGGCGCATCTTTATATCTGAAAGATTTTGACAGATTTCGTCAACCGCCTGATCGTCGAAACAATATTTAACTTGCGGACTCATCACATCGCGCACTTGCGAGGATGGGTTTGCGCCTGCCGATATTGCGCGTATCACGATATCGCGGTCTGTTATCGCACCAATTAACTTGTCATTCTCACCAACGGGAAGAAAACCAATATCCTTGTTTTTCATGATTTGTGCCGCTTGTTCCAGCGTTGCATCTGGCGCAATCCATTCACATTGGGGTGACATCACATCCTTGATTTGCATGCTTACTTCTCCTGTTTTTTGAGTTATGCGCCATCTAAGCACAAATAAGAGATTCGCACAAATTACTAAAGATGCATGTACGCCTGTGAAACGACCTGATAAAGCGGTATTTTTATTCCGCAGCAACGGCGGCGGTTTGCTCTTCTGTACGCTTTGGCGGTTTGACCGAGCCGATCAATTTATACGTACCGCCCACGATCAACAAAACACCAACATAGAACGCCAGTTCCATACCACTTGGACGCGGCGTATAGCCGAACAACACGCTCATTGTTTTGCCGGCGAAGCTGCCACCATCAAGAAATGCCGAAGTATCCCACATTTGCGGATAGAGCATTGGTAGAATATCAGCTTGTATCAAGAAATTCGCACCCTGCGCCGCCATACCTGCGGTCAGAACAATCAGCATCCAACTGGTAACAGTGAATAAATGGCGCTTAACGGTTTTCAACAAACCGAAATAAAGCATCAAGCCAACAGTGATACCGCCAGCCAAGCCAATCAGCCCGCCCAGAACAATCGAGGAAACAGGCACATTATTAATCATTTGACCATAAGAAAACAGAACGATCTCCGCCCCTTCGCGCAACGTTGCCAAGGCCACGACCCCGACAATCACGAATAGTGACTTACGCCCCGCCCTAACATCCGCACCAACAGCGTTAAGATGTTGCGCCAATTCGCGCCCGTGGCGTTTCATCCAGATCACAGTCCAGCTTAAGAAGCCTACAGCAACAAACATGACACAGGCGTTGAAGACCTCTTGCCCCATACCGTCAATTGAATCAGAAATCTTATCGGTAAATAAGAACACCACAACAGAGCCTAAAACACCAAGCCCAAGCCCGAGAGAAACGTAAGAGCCGCGTTTGGGAAGCCCGCGCGTTGCCGCCAGAACAATGCCCAGCACAAGTGCAATTTCCAATATTTCACGAAAAACAATAGTCGCAATTCCGATCATTTCATACATCAGCTACACCTCGCTTAGCGGCTCAAACTTCAATTATTTTACAATAAGATAACCTTGTGCAGTTTCTTCATTAAACTCGCCGAAGAAATGATATTTACCGGGCTTTAACGGGCCAACAAAAATCTTGGCTTTCTTATGTCCGGCAATTACTTTTTCACGACTAAGGTCATGGCTTTCAAATTCTTCAGGTGTTGGATCCTGATTATCAATCAAAAGCTTAATTTTTTGTCCCGCAGGAACAATTGTCTCAACCGGTGAGAATTTGTGATCTTTCAGAATGATCTCATAATATTCTTTTTTCTCGGGCATGATCTCGTCAACCGCAGCCTTTACGTCCTCGACCACGTGCTCAACGCCCTGCTCTGCAGCAGCCTGTACATCTTGTACATCCGTATCTGGTTCGGCGGCTTGTTGCTCTGTGATTTCCAGTTCAGCATTTGCGTTATATGCATACACACCAGCCAGTGATAACACAGACACGCCAGCGATCATTAAAAAGTACTTCATAGTTCTACATCCCAGTTAATAATGAAAATGATTATCATTCGGATTTTTACATCAGAACAAATGAAAACACAAGGATAGATCATTTTTGAGGGGGAATTCTAAAACAGCGCCCTTAAGCTTAAGGAGCGGCAACCGCTAAATGGTTATTCTCTTCGGCGGGTTCATATACACACATAGCACCAGCCACAGACGGCGCATCGGCCTGTTGTTGTGCCTCTTGCATATATTGTTGTACTTCTTCGGGATTTTCCATTGATGCGGCGCTATATTGATAGGCTTCGCCCGCTTGTGAAAAAGTTGAGCTTGCCTCTATAAAGGCTTCGCGCGCCGATTCATTCGTCGGGTCGTCCGCCAATGTCTGCGCTTTTTCGTTTAAATCTTCCAACGCATCGGCAACGCCTTTTTTATACATCACCAATTCTTTGAGGTCATCGGGCATATCCGGTGAGACCTCATCAGGGATATCTTCAATGCCCTGTTCTTTCAGGCCAGCAAGAATTTCAGCAGGACCGGCCAGCCGATCTTCGTCATCTTCAAACAACCAGTTCCAGACAGCCTGCGCCGTTTGACTGGCCGCAATACCGCCAACGATACAACCACCAACCGCAGCAACGCCGCCGCCGATTAATGCACCCGGCCCCGCGCCAACACCGGCAAATCCGGCGCCGACTGTGGCACCGCCCGCCGCGCCATATTTCATTGCGACTGCGCCTGTCACCAGACACCCGACATCGCCTGTGCCATCAACAACCAATGCTTCGGTTGCGCCTTTGATATCACCCTCGGCCAATTCCAAGCCAACATGACCGGGCGTGGTCGAAGCCACAGCCTCTTTCACGCCGCCGTTCAATAACACAGCCGTTCCCGCGGTAATAACCGTACCGACAACGCCGCGCAATTTGATGTCACCAATCGAAAATGATGTGGATTTGCGCAGAACGCTTTGTTGGCGCAGATCATCAGGAATTTTCAAGTCCATCGTCTTCACGCGGGCATTATCATCCCCCAACAGTGCCGATGGCGTTAACTTATTGGGCTTTTGATCGAGGAAGCGATCATAATCACGGTGATTGCCGACAAAGGCAGGGACAAAATTACCATCCGCATTTTTTGTGAACGCAACGCGATAATTCCCATCAACGCGCATAGAATAAACATCTTTGGCGTTGCCCACTTTGCGTTCAAACTTAACGCTTTGCGGATTGTCTGCAAGCTTCTCAAACGCATCTTCGACGGCCTTTTGCCTTTGTGCATCAAGCTTGCCAAACTGTTTTTCAAAATTTTTAGTGACTTCGAGTTCCATTGCGCCTCAGTCTTATATTTATCTGAATTCATTATCCCGGCTCATGCGAACCAGTAGAAAACCTTATCGGCCCGTCAACGTCCTCATCATAAGGAACGCCGCCTCTTTTATTGTCTTTCCACTCATATTGCGCCAATCCAACGGCATAAAACATAACAGCCTTAGCCACAGACGCGCCGTCTTCACCTTCTTCTGCCATGGCTCTTAGCTTCAAAACCATATTTTGAAATTTGTCCGTTGTTTCTTCGGCTTTGATACCGTCAATATCGGCATTGGCCAGAACGTACGACCTAACCTCAGGCAATGTTTCTTCGGCATCCATATATTCTGAAATTCGATCAAGGAGTACTGTGTAATCACCTGGCCGATACAACATTTCGTTGATGTGCTCTGCGATATAGTCCTGATCTTCGGGTGACGTTTGATAGGCTATACGCGCCAGCTTATCCAACGCATCCGGCGCAGCAAAAAAATCTTCTAGCCTATTTTGGTCGTTTTTTGAGGCTTCAACCATCTTATTATTCCTTTTTCACCCAAGGGTTAAGAGTAAATTATTCTATATATTCTGTCAAATTTTTGTCTCTCACAGCCGCGTCAGATTTCTTTTCCCTAAAAACTTGAAAAACTGAGAATGCCCCTATATAAAAGCAATCGGAAAGTCGGTGCGGGCGAAATCTCGATTGTAGCCCGGTCAGGTCCGAAAGGAAGCAGCCACCAACGAATTTTTTCGGGTCGTATTCGGCTTTCCACCTTATTTTTTATTCCCTGATATATGTTAGTTCCACTTCATCCCTGTATCAATTTTCGGTGTCTGGTCAGGATCAGTATCGTTCGGCGTTATCTCCGGCGCGCCTGAGGCAATATTTTCAATTTGACGTGCCAAGGCAGGCGGCGTGTTGACCGTTGTTGCCAAAACACCCTCATCTATAAAATAGACAAGCTCCGGCGGATCATTGCCAAACGCGGGGCTAACCGCATTAATCGTGTCCATGCGCTGCGCGTAATCCTGTTCATAGCTGGCGCGTGATGTCGCAATATCAATTTTCAACGCGCCGCCTTGCAAATATTCCTCAAAATCATTCAAGCGAGAACCATGGACAAAGCCCAACATGGTCAGGCTCTTCTGCCCTTGCGCGACGCCATTAACCGTTTGCGCCAAATTCTGATCATCAAAGCGCGCGCTGTAATAATCCAAACGACTTTGCATATAGGTTGCCTTTTGATCTTGGAATTGACCGCGAAGCTGCGTCAATCTTGCGGCGACAGACGGATCAGATGCATTTTCAGTATCGCGAATACGCACAATTTCATCGCGGGTTTCAATCACCGCCTTGCGCGCATCATTGCGTGCCTCAAACTGATTGCGGCCATTTTCATGATCTAGCATATTTACATCAACGCAAAAACGCGTGGCATTCACCAATAAAGGCGCGACGCTGTTTTGCAGAAAAGTTTGGGTTTCTTCACCGGTACGAAAACGCCACTGTGATATGTTATGGGCGACATCATCTTCATGTTCAAAACGCTGTGCAAATTCACCAACATTCACCGCCTCGCCCGCGGCGACCTTTGACTGGAATTCATCAACCAGCCCTTGCCTGTAATAAGGTAATTCCAAAAACATATGCGGCGCGCCACTTTCAGCCACCGCCGCCATCGTTTCAGGACTGCCCAACGTGTCCCAAACTTGGCGGTAATCGCCATGATCGGAATCGCCTAAAACAATATGATCGACATTGGAAAAACCCAAACGCACAACATCGGGAAACGCCATGCGGAAACTATCCCGCAAAATATCGCCGGAGGGCGGTTTCGTATCAATGGGAGAGAGATCACCCTGCGCCAAATGTATCACCAATTTCATTATTATTATTTATTGTGTTCACTATACAAAATTTACGATAAAACATCAAATATACAAATGAGGCTGAAAATTTGTTACTTTCTTACAAAGCCAAACCAAACATTATCGCACCCCACCGAATATTCTATTGAGGTCGCCTCTTTCTATTTTTTACCACTCTGTGTTACGCTAAGATACACAACGTCAAGGATATACGCCCAATGCGCCGCCTATTTTGTTATGCTTTTTTGTTTATCGTTTTAACCGCAGCACCCTATCATGCCGCCCAAGCGGAAGACCTCTCTGTCGACGATATCAAAGCACTGGCCGATGGCGGGCATGCAGAAGCGGAATATAAACTCGGGGTGATGTACATCACGGGCAATAGCGTGCCCAAAGATCGCAAAAAAGCCATCGATTCTTTTATGAAATCCGCATCCGCCGGATACACCAAGGCACAATATGTCATGGGAAAATTATACAAGGACGGCACATATATTCAACGCAGCGAGCAAAAAGCCGTCTTGTGGTTTTCAAAAGCCGCCGCCAAGGGGCATACAAAATCACAATATGAACTCGCCGTCCTTTATGCCGGCTATCGTGATTCAGAAGAATCCCTTATCAAATCTTATGCTTGGTTTGATGCTCTGAATAAAAACGGTGACAAAAAGGCCGCCGCAGGCCGTGAGGAAATTGGAAGAAAGCTTAATCGTTTTCAAATTATCGAAGCCAAACGCACATCCGAGAACTATTACAGGCACTACATCCTCCCTTATGCAAATAATGAGGGTGAGGGTGAGGGTGAAGAGGATGAGGCTGCCAATACGCCTGACAATTCCGCAGAACAACAATCAGAACAGCCCCCCACCGAGGAACAAACCCAAGAATGAATAATCGGCTTTCCCCCTTTCTCTTGACGGTTATATTGCTGGCCTCCGCGCCCGCCGCCGCGCAGGAACAATCCAAATCCATGTTAACGTCCAAGGCCATGCATGGTGATACGCAAGCGCAATATGATTTGTGCCGTTATTACCAAAAAGAACGCAGTGCCGATTTTGCCCTGTCATGGTGTGAAAAAGCCGCCATGTCAGGACACCGCACCGCCCAACTCCAACTCGCATGGCTGGCGATCCGCCATGCTGAAAATGAAGATGGTCTTAAAAAGGGCTATATCTGGCTCAGCGTTGCACTGGCGCAAGGCTATGATTTTTCGGGTTATCACGAATGGAAGGGCTTATCCGCGCATTTCGCTAAGGATGAAAAAACGCTCAAAGCGTTAAATAAAGACGCTGACCAATATTACAAAAAATATGTCGATCCGTTGGAAGAGCGCGCCACGTTTGAACGCGTCACCGAAAACAAAACCGCCTATGTCGCGACCATCAAACAAAAAGCCGAACATGGCGACGCGGAAGCACAAGCCCTGCTTGGCACGCTGGCTGAATATGACGGCGATCTTGCCAGCGCCCTTGAATGGTATAAAAAGGCCGCGACAAACGGCTATGTCGATGCGCAATCCTATCTTGGACGCGCCTTGCCTGATGAGGGTATCGGCACTTTATATGATGATACGCAGCGCTATGCATGGATGAGCGTGGCCTTGTCGCAGCACTATAATTACGTTGATAAATTATCGTTAAGCCTGCTCGCCGAGCGCTTAGGCGCAAAGAAGCGCGCAACCGCGCAAGCGCTGGCGCAGGACTATTACAATCAATCCGTTCAAAATCCCGAGCAAGTTCCCGTCACAGAGCTTATTAAGCGCGCCGAAGACAAATATATGCAGGCGCTTATTGATAATGCACAAAACGGACGCGCTGCCTCTCAATATGAGTTATCACAAAAATATAAGAGCGGGATCGCCATCCTTAAAGACCTTCAAAAATCAATGGAATGGCACATCAAAGCCGCAGAAGGCGGTAATATACTGGCACAATATACGCTTGGTCATATGTATGAAGAAGGCATTGAGCTGCCAAAAGACAGCGATCAATCTGCCAAATGGTACAGAAAAGCCGCTATGCAAGGCTATAGTCCCGCACAATTTTCTTTGGGTCAGCTTTATTTCAACAACCGCGCCAGCGCCCGCAGCAACATCATAGAGGCCTACGCATGGTTTGATGTCGCCTCGAAACGTGGCCACACCGATGCGGAAATCACCCGTAACGTCATCGCCAAAAGCTTCAGCAAGGAAGAAACGCGCCTGTCCGGTATTTTGGCACGCAAATATTACCGCCTGTATGCCGAGCCTTTTGAAACGAAAAAGTGACCTAAAATCGGCGGGTACATCTTGCCCCCGCAGCGGAATCACGGTAACTATTAAGTATGGCTGAAAAAACTGAAGTGTACCGCGTTCTTGCACGCAAATATCGTCCCCAAAATTTTGACGAGTTAATCGGACAAGACGCCCTTGTGCGCACGCTGAAAAATGCCATCACATCAGGGCGCATTGCCCATGCGTTTATGTTGACCGGTGTGCGCGGTGTGGGGAAAACCACAACGGCGCGTATCATCGCCAAAGCCCTGAACTATATCGGCCCTGATGGGACGAGCGATCCAACCATCGGCGATACATCGGACTGCCCGCTTTGTCAGGCCATCTCCGAAGACCGCCACCCCGATGTGATTGAAATGGATGCCGCCAGCCGTACCGGCGTGGATGATATCCGTGAAATCCTTGATGGTGTGCGCTACGCCCCGACCGAAGCCCGTTATAAAATCTATGTGATTGACGAAGTGCACATGCTGTCCAAGAACGCCTTTAATGCGTTGCTTAAAACTTTGGAAGAGCCGCCCGAACACGTCAAATTTATTTTCGCGACCACGGAAATCCGCAAAGTGCCGATTACCGTTCTCTCACGTTGCCAACGTTTTGACCTGCAACGCGTTGGGGCGGATTTACTCATCCCGCATTTCCAATCAATCTGCGCCCAAGAAAAGGTGGAGGCCGAAGACGATGCCATTGCCATGATCGCCCGCGCCGCGGATGGTTCTGTGCGTGACGGCCTCAGTTTACTGGATCAAGCCATCGCCCTATCGGAAAAATCTATCACCGCCGCGCAAGTGCAAAACATGCTTGGCCTGACTGACCGCGCCCAAAATCTGGACTTGCTGGAAAAAGCATTGGAAGGCGATACGGCAAGCGCCCTTGATATTATGGGCAGCGTCTATAAAAACGGCGGCGCGCCTTCTGTCGTGCTGCAAGATTTACTCGACCTCACGCATTTACTGACCAAATTGCGCGTTGTACCGTCCTTGGAAGATGTTAATCAGGTGCTCTCGGGCGATCAACTGACCCGCGCCAAAGACATGGCGGCCAAAATCTCTATGCCCAGTTTAGGCAAAGCGTGGCAAATCCTGCTTAAAGGGCTGGATGAAGTGCACACTGCGCCCAACCCGCAAAATGCCGCCGAAATGGTGATTATTCGTCTGGCCTATGCCGCGAACTTGCCCGATCCGTCTGATCTTGTGAAGAAATTGAGCGAGCAACCCGATCCCGCGCCCGCCGCACCCTCAACCCCGCCTGCAAGCAGCGCGCCGACAACTGGCGGTGGCCAAGTGCATGCCCAAGATTTCACACCGCCGCCGCACGCCCATATGGGCGGCCCCGTCAATTCAGGCGGGCAGGAAACCGTGCGCGCCATGCCCGAGCTGTCCATTGTTGCAAGCCCTGAGGTTCTGCCCACCCTTAAAACACTGGAAGATGTCATTGAGCTGTTACGCCGCAATCAAGAGTTTCTTCTTGCCGAGCAGTTGTTCCATTTCGCCCACCTCACGAAATTAGAGCATAAAAATTACGGTGAAAAGCCCAGCGGTAAACTGGAATTCAGACCCGAAGGCGAGGCCATGCCTGAATTATCACAAAATTTGTCCAAGGCGTTGAAACAGATTACAGACCAGCACTGGATGGTGGTTCTTGTGAATGATCGCGGCAATGAAACTTTAGCCAATATTGCCGAAGCAAACCGTTTACAAGAACTGGCAGACGTGGCACAAATGCCTTTGGTCAAGAATATCCTGAGCATCTTTCCCGAAGCCCAGCTTGTGAAAGTCACGGATAAACCGATAACAGAAGACCCCGAATAACGATATAACAGCGAAGGAAAACGCACTTATGTTCAATATGCAAAAAATGATGAAACAAGCGCAGGAAATGCAACTCAAGTTGCAAGAAGTGCAAGAGAAACTTGTCGATATCGAAATCGACGCTGAATCCGGTGGTGGCCTTGTCAAAGTCAGAATGAGCTGTGCCGGTAAAGTCGTGCGTATTGATATTGATAACAGCCTGCTGGAAACCGACAAAGAAACACTCGAAGATCTGATCACAGCCGCAATCAATACGGCCAATCAAGTCAAAGATGACCGCATCAAAGAAGAAACAAAATCTATGATGGAGGGCATGGGTCTGCCTGAAGGTTTTGCAGGACAAGGTGGCGGTCTGCCGTTTTAACCCATAAGGAACGGCTGCATCAATGCGGGTTATTACATGGAACATCAATTCGGTACGCCTGCGCAGCGGGCTTACCCTTGAACTGATCAAACAGGCCAAGCCTGATGTAATCTGCCTGCAGGAAACCAAAACACCCGACGAACATTTTCCCCTCGATGTTTTTAAAGAGGCTGGTTTTGAGCATATCCATTTCAACGGCATGAAAAGCTATAACGGCGTGGCGATTATATCGCGCGTACCGTTTGAAAACCCGCAAATCCATCAACGTGTCGGGCGTGATGATTGCAGACATATCTCAGTCACCTTCCCCGACTTTGAATTGCACAATATCTATATCCCCGCTGG
>TARA_R110001592_G_scaffold363221_4_pt1 | contig 14391 bp, 16 predicted proteins | sample TARA_R110001592 | Tara Oceans TARA_R110001592 (sample SAMEA4398387) | marine metagenome | biome: Polar Biome; feature: [SRF] surface water layer (ENVO:00010504); material: water (ENVO:00002006), including particulate matter (ENVO:01000060) such as... | depth 5 m
ACGTTCCTACAAATGCAAATCCATTGGATGCTGCAACTTTACGTTCGACTTCAAATTTTTCTGAATTTGAGATAATATCAAACTGCTTTTTCTCAATATCGTAAGCCGTATAGTTATAAAATCCACCTTCAGATTCTCGAACAAAAATCAAATCATTGCCATTAGAAAAAGCATAATCGAATGTGTATGGTTGCGCACTTTGTACTATTTGTTGAGACGCTATATGACTTACCACAAAGTATTTCGATCCTTGAGATTCGTAAATCTGAATCAAATACGCTTGATGAACAAACACATCGATCAATACTCCTACGAAAGTGGATGGCACTAAAGTGAAATTGGATACATCTTTAGGAAACACCAAATATTCGCCCGATGTAAAAGGAATCAAAACTTGATTATCGGTTTCAATAGCTGGCAATGCATCGCCTTGAGCAAGAACGGGTTGACTTAAACCTACAGATACTGAATCGTACAATCTTTTTTTACTCAACATGCCATTGGAAGCATACAACAATAGTGGATTGTAAGAACTGCTAACGTACCAAAGCGGCTCTTCCTTCGAATTTGGAATAAATTGGCTTCGTATTGCCCCACTTGAATCTGTTAACACCAATATTAAAACGCCCGTATTACTTTCGGTTAACACTCCGAATTTACTTTGATTGAAAGGGAAATATTGAATGGTTTGTGTTTGACTAATTCCACCAATAGAATTATTCAATTGCAGCCTAACACTTATTACACTTTCGAGCAGACCCTCGCTTATTAAAGCATAATCAACCTCTAGGCTTTCTCCATCATAATTCAAGTCAGAAAAAGAACTTTGAACGGTGTTCCCAAAGGCATCCGACACTATAAGTTGTGCGCTTTCAGCTCGCTTAAAAACCATGCGTATGTTGAGTGTATTAGACTGAATAGAAAGAGCCAAATCTTCTACTACTGGTCTTAGAAAGGCATCGTCGTTTTTATTGCTTTCTTTTTTGCACGAAATCACAGCAGCAAGCCAGACCAAACATATCCAAACTATCCATCCCTTGCTTCTCAAAATATCCGAACGATTTTGTTTAAAGTTACTAACAATTTGCACCAAACTGCTCGTAAGATTTTAGCTTTGCAGAATGAATGGAGGCGAATTCGGAGGGCTTAAAAGAAAATCATACAATCAGGGTGTACAAACACAGCTTGGAGGTAAGATGCCTCCGCAAGCCAGAGAGGTCGAACAGGCCGTTCTTGGAGCCTTAATGATTGACAAAGACTGTATTTCTGACGTTTCTGACGTTTTGAAACCAGAGGCTTTTTACAGCGATGCGCATCAAAAAATTTACGAAGCCATCATGAAGTTATTTGCCGATACACAGCCTATCGACATTCTAACGGTAACACAAGCTTTAAAACAATCAGGCAGCTTAGAAATGGTAGGCGGACCGGCTTACATCAGTCAACTTACCAACCAAGTAGCTAGTGCAGCCAACGCCGAGTTTCACGCTCGTATCATTACCCAAAAATTCATTGCCCGAGAAATCATCCGCATTTCATCCAGCATGCTCGAAAAAGCGTACGATGAAACCAACGATGTTTTTGATGTACTCGATAGTGCCGAAAAATCATTATTTGACATTTCAGAAGGCAACATAAAAAAGAACTACGATAGCATGGACCACCTTTTGGACCAAGCCATCAAACAAATTGAAGAAGCTTCCAAAAAAGCCGACGGCCTAAGTGGTGTTCCTTCAGGATTTACCGACTTAGATAGAATTACATCGGGTTGGCAGCCATCGGATCTTATCATCTTAGCCGGAAGACCTGGTATGGGTAAAACCGCTTTTGTATTGAGTATGGCACGAAATATTGCTGTTCAATTCAACATAGGTATTGCCATTTTCAGTTTGGAGATGTCGGCTTTACAATTGGTAAACCGTCTTATAGCTTCTGAAACTGGAATAGAATCTGAAAAAATTCGTAGAGGTAAATTGGCCGATCACGAATACCAACAATTGCACGCCAAAATTGGCCCTCTTGCTGAAGCGCCTATTTTTATTGACGATACAGCTGCATTGACCATTGTAGAACTTCGAGCAAAAGCTAGAAGATTGGTTTCGCAGCATGGTGTGAAAATCATCATCATTGATTACCTACAATTGATGACCGGTAGTGGCGAACATGGAGGAAACCGTGTAAACGAAGTTTCTATGCTATCGCGCTCATTGAAGATTATTGCCAAGGAATTGAACGTTCCTATTATTTGTCTATCGCAGTTAAGCCGTTCGGTTGAAACCCGTGGTGGAGACAAAAAACCAATCCTCTCCGATCTTCGTGAATCGGGTTCTATTGAGCAAGATGCTGATATTGTATCCTTTGTATACCGTCCAGAGTATTACGGGATGGAGCTGGATAGCGATGACGAACCAACTGCTGGCAGAGGTCAAATACTGATTGAAAAGCACCGTAATGGTTCTACCGGAACCGTTAAGCTGAAGTTTATCGGAAGCTTAATAAAATTCGATAACCTCGATAGTTTTGGAGGAGAATCGGCCCCACTTATGCCAAATGACGGTTTTGAATCAGGCGACGATGGTTTTGTTACCAAATCGTCTAAAATGAATCTAAGCAGTTTCGACGACGATGATGAAGGCATGCCTTTTGACCCTAACCCCGACAATTTTGATAGCGGTGGGTTTTAATCGCATTCAGAACATACTCGCTAGTTTCCTTTTGCTTCTCTGTACTTTTTCAGCGAGCGCAGCCTATTTGCTAGTACCCATGGATAGCGACCAAAAAAACCACTTAAAAGCCTACGGCATAGCTTTCTGGAGTTTAGAACAAGGGGTAGAATTGGAGTGGTTGCTCAATTATCGAGGCGGAAGTTTTTTAATTCCCAATACAGAGGGCATAAGTGCCGAATGCAACATTAGAGGTGTTTCCTACGAAGTAATAGCCGATGCACAAGCAGCAGCTATTCGCGAGAAAATGGCTCAACCCGATATCAATCAAGAAGCTGTAAAACTGCACAAGGTTCCAAAAATAGCGGTGTATTCTCCCGACGGAAAACAACCATGGGACGATGCCGTAACCTTAGTTCTTACCTATGCCGAAATTCCTTACGAACGCATTTACGATAAAGAAATAATAGAAAATAAGCTACCACTATACGACTGGTTGCACTTGCATCACGAAGATTTTACCGGCCAATACGGGCGATTTTATGCCTCGTTTAAAAATGCGGCATGGTACCAACAGCAAGTACGCGATAACGAAGCCATGGCTGCCAGCTTGGGTTTCAAAAAAGTATCCGAACTAAAGCGTGGCGTTGCCGTCAACATCCAAAACTTTGTATTGGGTGGTGGTTATGTATTTACCATGTGCAGCGGCACCGATAGTTACGACATTGCCTTAAGCGCCATCAACACCGATATATGCGAAGCCATGTTTGATGGAGATGGAAGCGAACCCGGCTATCAAAAGAAACTCGACTTCGACAACACATTTGCCTTCAAGGATTTCACCTTAGAAGCCAACCCCAATGTATACGAGTTTTCTAACATCGATGCCACTCCATTGCACACACAACTAGGCGAAAGCAACGACTATTTTGCCCTTTTCGAATTTTCAGCGAAATGGGATGTTGTACCTACCATGCTAACGCAATCGCACGAGCGCGTAGTGAAAGGATTTATGGGGCAAACCACCTCTTTCAACAAAAACTACATCAAGCCTTCTGTTATCATCTTAGGCGAAACAAAAAGCATCAATGCAGCTCGGTATATTCACGGTACCTTAGGCAAAGGTCAATGGACATTTTATGGTGGTCACGACCCCGCAGATTATAGACATTTGGTTGGAGACCCTCCTACCGACTTAAATTTACACCCAAATTCAGCCGGATATAGATTAATATTAAACAATGTGCTCTTTCCGGCAGCACGAAAACGAAAACAAAAAACCTAATAAAAATGGAATTAGTAGGAAAAGTAGTACAGCACCTAGAACTTGTTACTGGTAAAAGCGCTAGAGGCGATTGGAAAAAACAAGAGTTTATTGTTCAAACAGAAGGCGAATACCCAAAAAACGTTTGCATTTCACTTTGGGGAGACAAAGTAAGTTCTCTTCCTGCAGTTGGCAACACGGTTACGTGTCACTTAAATGTAGAAAGCCGCGAATACAATGGCAGATGGTACACAGAAATTAGAGCTTGGAAAATTGATGCAGCAGGAAGCGCACCTTCAGCAGCACCTCAAGGTGGATCGGTAGCGAGTGCTCCAGTTCAAAACGAAGCGAATAAAGCGATCGTTGAGCCAAGCAACAGCAGCGAAGACGACGATTTGCCATTCTAAACAAACGCAACATCATATTGAATTATAAAAAGCCTTTCAGAAATGAGGGGCTTTTTTTGTGGCTTTTGTTTTAATGATTTCTCTCTTTTTTTTCATCCGTCCATAATTGAAGCCCTGAATGTGAGAGTAAAATGAAAAATCAAACTGACATGCACATTTTGAAGTGAAATTACGCGAAGGATTCGCGTGATAGCTGGGATAACAAATTCCCGTTTTCAAAAACCAAGATCGGTGAAAAATACACATACCTCTTATACGCTTCAATTCCAGAGTTACCCATAGAAACATCGTACAAACTGTACACCCCCAGTTTAATTGAACCATTCATGCATTTTTGAGTTGTGGAATACATTGACGATTTAACAGTTTCTCCAAAAGCCAATAAGGAGTAAATTAATATGCAACTAAAAACTTTCATGTTAGTAAAATGTACGATAGGAAATTAGTGCTTAATGGTTCTTTCAAAACTTTGCAAGTCATTTATCAACTTTTGATTAATCGTACTATATTCAACAATATTTGATTTTGAAAAATCTAGGCACTTAAATTCCTTTTCCACACTCTTTAAAAAATCTACATCAACCGTCTTACTATACTGAGGTATGTTACTATCTACCATATTTAAAAATCTGTAAAAAATATTAGGGTACTCGCTTGAAGATAGTATCGTTAAAATCGATTTCCTATATTTTTCATTGCTGCTATTAAGCAATAAATTCACGTTAGCTTGGAGCTTTATAAAAAGGTTCTTATTTGTTCTCAAACTCTCATTAATGTCTGAATACTCAGTTTTACCAATTTTAAGATAGTTACTATGGATAAAATCTAGGCATGTTAATTTTAGAAAAAAATTTCTTTTCGACTTTAGCACAAGCTTTACAAGTTTTAATATCCCGACAGAATAATATCCTAACGTATCAGATAGATAAACGGCATCCTCTATTGTTTCAGAATCATCATTAATGGATACACTTTCAATAAAGCTATAGTACACATTGTCATTCTTATCTTTTTTGAAATACTTGTACGAATTGATAAAAACCTTTCTTTCCGGCTTATTTCGCATTACTCTTAATACTTCTGCGCTACTTTTCCCGCTCATATCAATCTAATATCCTTTAGAACTACTTTTAGACTTGTCCCCACTACCGCACGAATTATTCTGTGGTTAATCATATATTCCTTTCTCACAGACAACAACCGTCTATTGGATTATGAAATTTATGATTGTTCGAATATATTCAACAATCCCTATTCATCGATTAAAATCAAAATACACTCCATAAAAAAACCGTTTACTTTTCGCAAACGGTTTTAAAAATATCAATACTTGAGGTTGATTGGTTTACAACTCCATATTATGGAAAACGTTCTGAACATCATCATCCTCTTCCATCTTGTCTATCATGTCCAATACTTTTTGTTGTGTTTCTTCATCAACACTTACGGTAGTGGTTGGCAAACGAATCAATTCGGCCGATTCGCATTCTATTCCTTTTTCTTCTAAGGCTTTCTGCATCGAACCAAAATCAACAAAATCAGTAATGATTTCTATGCTGTCTTCTTGAAGAGATATTTCTTCTAATCCGGCATCAATAAGTTCAAACTCTAATTCTTCAATATCGTGATCGCCCGCTGGGAAAACAAACTGCCCTTTGCGGTTGAATATAAAATTCAAAGATCCCATTTTACCCATTTCTCCGCCACCTTTGTTAAAAAACACACGAATATTGGCTACAGTTCTTGTTGGGTTATCGGTAGCGGTTTCACACAATACAGCTACTCCACTAGGGCCATACCCTTCATAAACAACTTCCTCAAAGTTTTTAGCATCCTTTTCGCTTGCACGTTTAATGGCTGCTTCAACTCTATCTTTAGGCATGCTAGCGCCTTTGGCATTTGCCATTGCGTTACGCAAACGAGCGTTATTGGCTGGATCTGGGCCGCCCTCTTTTACAGAAATGGCTATCTCTCTACCAATACGTGTAAATGCCTTTGCCATGGCATCCCAACGTTTCATTTTTCTCGCTTTACGAAATTCAAATGCTCTTCCCATCCTAGTTTTATTTTTTTCTTCTTAGGCCTTTACTCTTTTCAGCTTTGGTCTTATTTATTTTTTCAACTTTCTCTTTCTTAACCTTCTTCGCTTTGCTCTTTCTGTCTACTTGCTTTAAAGACTCTGATTTGGCTTTCTTAGCAGCTCGTCTTGCTGACAATTCTGCATCGGTAGGGCGTTTACCCATTGCATAAGGTTGTACTTTATTGGTTATCCAATACATTCTATCGGTGTAGTCTTGAATGTTACCATCCAATTCTAAAGCTTCTGGCAAAGCTCCTTTTCTGGTAATACCTTCACGGTGCATTACTTTATTTAGTGCTATCAAATCATCGGCACTCAATTTAGTAAGGTGGAATTGATAAAAATTAGAGTGTTCATACTCATATAGGTCTTTATCGTATTCTTTTGCTTCGTTGCTTCGTAAAATGTACCCATTAGAATGCACGTCTTGCAAGCTTTTAAAGGCTCTATCGAAAACTGGTCCGTTTACTGTACGAATCATGTTTTTGATTTTACTCGATGTGTTTTTTTCTAAAGCATCTTCCAACAATCCGAACAAAACAACATTGGTTTTAACCCATTTCAACTGATGTCCTTGCTCTGATAAAAAAGGAGCTAACCACTCTAAAAATTTCTGACGCTGCTCTACGGTTTCGTATTCTTTATGTCCACCAGCATAAGAAAAATTGAATCGGCAGGCATTTTCCCACTGAAAAGTATTTTTTTCACGATCGCTCGCCAACCAGTCTTTTCTATCCAAGCTTTCGTTGCCTGTGCTTATTTTATAACGCTCAAAGTTTTTGTATTCTTTGGCACTGCTTATTACGCCAAGTGCAAGAAATACTAGAGATATTAGTACACGCATAGTGTTGGGATTTAGTTTTATAGTTGTTAGCGCAAAATAACAAAAGCCTTAGAAACAAATAATACCTTTGCAGGGTTATTATCCTTTAAATATCAACCGGTCTTTATGCGTTTCATTTTTGCACTTCTTTCTTTGTCAATATGCCTTGCTAGTTACGCTCAAAAAAGCGTTCGTTGGGAAGATTTAGCTTCAGTAAGTTTTAAAGAAGTCTACAACAATGATTTGGGCGCGTATGTGATGGTGCCTACATTCTCAGACGACATCAAAGCGCTTGAAGGGCAAGATATCATTATAAAAGGCCATGTAATACCTATGGACATAAGTGCCAACGATTATGTGCTGTCGGCCAATCCGTTTGCGAGTTGTTTTTTCTGTGGGAATTCTGGTCCTGAAACCGTTATGCAGTTGAAATTGAAGGCAAAAAACACGTTTCAGACGGACGATTACAAATCTTTCAGAGGGATTTTAAGATTGAATAGCGACGACATTTATAGTCTGAATTATATTCTTGAGAAAGCTAGATTAAATAATTAATTTTCACTAAAAAAATATTTTGTTTATTCTGATATGAGCTTATAACAACTAATTCAGCGCAAATCATAAAAACAAAATTCCCTATATGCGTATTCTATTAATTATGCTATCATTTAGCCTTGCAATTAACTCATTTGCTCAGAAAAGCTTACGTTGGGAAAATTTATCTGATGTCAGATTTGATCAAGTGTACAGCAATGATTTGGGAGAATACATTATGATGCCCACTTTCTCTGACGAAATTAATGCTCTCGATGGACAAGAAATAACTATTAAAGGACACATAATCCCTTTGGATGTTGGAACAAACAAATATGTATTATCTGCCAATCCTTTTGCGAGTTGCTTTTTCTGTGGAAACTCTGGCCCTGAAACAGTTATGGAATTAGAGTTATTGGAAAAACACACCTTCCAAACCGATGAATATAAGAGCTTTACAGGAATTTTGAGATTGAATACCGACGACGTTTATAGTCTAAATTATATTTTAGAGAAAGCCCGTCTGGTGGACTAATTGGCTTTTTCTAAAGAACGTATTTATTCTCTAATGTCATTCTAAAAAGGTCGAATCCTATTGCCCAATAATCTTTTTCAATTGACTTCAATTCGAAACCGTGTTTTTCATAAAACCGATAGGCAATTTGCGATGTTCTAACTTCAATAACATCAATGGATGGATTTTTATTGATGCAATCTATTCGGAATTCTAACAACTTACGTCCAAGTCCCTTTCCTTGAACATCGGGATTTACAATATCCCATGATATTCTTGCACGTTTTTGTTCGGGGAAATAATTAATGCCACCTGCTCCTAAAATAACTCCAGCCTCTTCAACAACATAGTAATCTTCTCTTTCGGAATCGAGGTAATGTAACAAGTCCTTTTCTTCAGATGGCGCAAAATATTTGGGTGTATTTTTTTTCAGCAATTCAATAACAGCTGTGGTATCAGCAGATATAAACGGTCTTATCTCCACTATTTCATTTACTAATTTGGTGCTAAATAATTGTCGCGGAACCAAACAGCATAGTCGATAGCAGCGTATGTAATCACAATATCCGATCCTGCTCTATGAATAGCATTCAGTGTTTCCGGCATAGCTTTATCGTAAGCAAACAAACCATTGTCGGCACCCATTCTAAGCATGGCATATTCACCACTTACATGATATGCCGCAACAGGCAAAGGACTGTTTTGCTTAAAGTCTGAAATGATGTCTAAATAATGCAAGGCAGGTTTTACCATAACAAAATCGGCTCCTTCCAAAATGTCACTATCCAATTCACGAAGCGCTTCTGTACGGTTCAAAAAATCCATTTGATAGGTCTTCTTATCACCACTTTTTGGTGCCGATTCTAGAGCATCACGAAATGGACCATACATAGCCGAAGCATATTTGGCGCAATACGACATGATGCTCGTATTACCAAAACCTTCTTTATTTAACGCCTCACGCATATGACCAATACGGCCATCCATCATATCCGACGGGCCCAAGATATCAAAGCCATTTTTGGCTTGTAATACTGCCATTTGCGACAACACTACCAGCGTTTCATCATTCAATATTTCGCCATCTTTTACCAATCCATCGTGTCCATCGCTTGAGTACGGATCTAAGGCAATATCAGAGATAAAACATACCTCAGGAAACTTCAATTTTAACGTCTTGATAGCACGGTAATAAAACATGTCCTCTTTCAAGGCATATTCAGCCGTGGAAGTTTTATATTTTTCTTCAACTACCGGGAAAAGCATGAAGGTGTTTACCCCCAACTTAGTGGCTTTTTCTATTTCTGTAACGATGTGATTTAGCCCCAATCGAAACTGATTAGGCAATGTTTTTATTGCTTCTTTGGCATCATCATCCTCCATCAAAAACATGGGATAAACCAATTTGTTTGGATGCAATAAATGTTCTCTTATAAGTCCTCGAACGGCTGAGTTTTTTCTATTTCTTCTGGTGCGTATCATGACAATGATGTTTTTTTTCAGGCACTGGATCGTAACCTTCTCCGCCCCATGGGTGGCAACGACCAATGCGTTTAATAGCTAACAACCAACCTTTAAAGAGGCCGTGTTGTTGGAAAGCTTCAATAGCATATTGAGAGCACGTTGGGGTGTATCGGCAAGACGTAGGCAACAACGGAGAAATAATCCATTGATATAAGCGCACAGGCAACTTACCAAACAAGGCAATGAGCCATTTCATTACTTACGAGTAAAAGCTACTTTGTCGCCCTTCTCTAATCCCCACTTTTCCATCATGCCCGCATTTACTTCAAGAATATAAATGGCTGGTTCTTCTGATGGCAACGACTCTTCTGAATAAGGCTTAGCATAGGTTTGGGCACTAACTATTTCCATCGCACTGTTGATGAAAATAATATCCAAAGAGATGTGCGTGTTTCTCATCCAAAAACTCTGAATGCGTTCTTGCTGTTGAATGAATAGCATGCCTCTATTTTCTGCCATCGATTTTCTGAACATCAATCCTTGAGTGATTTCGTAATCGTTATCTGCTATTTCAATATCCAATACTTTAAGTGTATCGCCCGTGCTTGCTTTAGTAATAACCAAACTGCCTTCACTTTTGAAAACGGCATTGCTATTTTTTGCTGGTTTGCGGTATTCTTCTACTTCTCCTTCGTTTGGTGACATGCACGAAACCACAACGGAAATAAGAGCAAATACACTAAGGATGGTTAATATTATTTTACGCTGTTTGCTGTACATTTTCGTTGTTTTTGAATGATTTAATAAAGAAGAACAACCCAACTAATATGAGTGGAATACTAAGATTTTGCCCCATGTTTAAAGCCATATCATCTTCAAAAGCAGATTGATTTTCTTTCAGGAATTCTAAAAAGAAACGAGCCGTGAATAATACCGTAAGGAACAAACCAAAAAGGCGTCCTTTAAAGTTGGTCCATTTCAATTTGAATGCTGCATAGTACATAAAAGCAAATAATAAAAAATAGGTAACTGATTCGTACAACTGAGCTGGATGTCTTGCAAATTCATCTACACGAGCGAAAACAACACCATAATCGGTTCCTGTTTTTTTACCAATAATTTCTGAATTAAAGAAATTACCTAATCGTATAAAACCTGCTCCAAGGGCTACAGTTACTACCACTCTATCGAGCGCCCATAAAATGTTTTTCTTGGTTACGTATTTAGAATAAAAATACAAGGCTACGATGATACCAATGGCTGCTCCGTGACTTGCCAAACCTCCATGCCATATCTGTAATATTTCTCCCAAATGATTTTTGTAATAGGCCCAATCGTAGAAAAAAACATGACCTAATCGCGCTCCGATAATGGTTCCTATCATGGTAAAATAAAGCGCTTTATCTAACCAATCTTTTGGAGCGTCGTCTTGCTTCAAGAGTTTTTTAAATACCTCGTAGCCTAACAAAAATGCAAAAGCAAACATCAGCCCATACCAACGGACCGGAATTACTGTATCAGGAAAAATTTGGGGTTGAATATCCCACACAAAAGATAGTAAGATCATTTTTTACTGTCTTTTTTTGCTGTACAACTGGCGTCGTTACACGTTCCGAAAAACTGCAAAGTGTGCGATGTAATGGTAAAGTTGTAAAATTCTTCCACCATCTTTTTAATATTTTGAATGCGCGGATCGCAAAACTCCATGACTTTACCGCACTTGCTGCAAATTAAGTGGTCGTGTTGTTTGAAGCCATACGATTTCTCAAATAAAGCCGTAGCGCTACCAAATTGATGACGTACAACCAAACCGCAGTCTACCAACAAATCAAGTGTATTGTAAACCGTAGCCCGACTCACACGGTACTTCTTGTCTTTAAGAATTAAGTAAAGATTGTCTACATCAAAATGCCCATCGGATGTATAAATCACCTCTAATATGGCAAAGCGTTCAGGTGTTTTCCTTAAGCTTTTGGCTACCATATAATCGGTAAAGATCTCTTTCGCCTTGGTTAGTGTATCAACTACACTTTTAGGCAAGTCATCCTCATTGGTTTTTAAAATGTAGTTCATCGTACCAATTTGTTTAGTTTTTTATAAGAAAGCAATGCTGTTTTCACAACCAAATTGCCATTAATAAACTCAGTCCATACAGGTCTTACAACGCCTTTATGTGCGTCAACTTGTATGTAATCGCCAAAAAATATTTCTTTCTTCGGTGTAAAAGGCTCTTTATTGAGTTTGATGAATTTCTTCTCTCCTTCAAACGTATCTGCCCATGCTAAAACTATATCTGTCTTATGGTCGTCGTAAGCACTACGGTCGTAAAACAACCAGTAAAAAGTTCCTTTTTCGCTATCGCGATACATGTTGCTAAAAAACTGGTGCCCTTTGCTGTATTGCTCGGTTGATGATAATGGTTTTTGCTCCGACCAGGTTTTACCACCGTCTTTAGACATTGCGTTCCAAACCTCTGTATCGTCATACGATTTTGTTTGGTCAGACCATGACAAGTACAAAACATCGGTTCCATTTTCGTTAACCGATAAAAATGAAGGAAAACCATTGGTTCGGTTTATACCCGGCACATCAAATTCCCAACCTGGAGTTTTGAAAATGCCTTTTTCTACATTCCAAGTTTTCCCATCATCGTTGGAATCATTGTAATACAAAGAGTCGCCCAACATCCAAACAGAATGCACCTTATCGCCATTACCAGCAGCAGGTATAATGCCCTCAAGTGTTTGACTCAAATCCAAACAGTTTCCAAATTTTGTTGAAATGCGTTGAGCTTTAGACCAAGTTTCACCATCCATAGAAGACGAGTACATAGCAACGGTAATATCGTTTACATCCTTACTATCGTATTCATCAAATTGGGTCCATGTCATGTGCATTTTCCCTGTTTCCGGATCGATATTTACCCATTGCTTGTCCTGATCTTTGGGAGCATTTAATCCCGTATAATTGTCTTTAGGCCATGTTTCGCCAAAGTCTTCGCTTTTTTGAATAACCATTCTGTCCAACCAAGAATCTTTCTCTTGCTTGTGAACACCTGGCCAAGACAAATGGAAAAAGAAAAAATCGCCATTTGAATTCGACGCTATTACAGGGTCGCCCCAAATACCATATTGACTAGAAATATCTTTTTTATCCCATGTTTTTCCGCCATTGTGACTTACAAACAATCGGTTGATATTGGTACCGATAACTTGGTGCTTGGTCTTTTTTCTGTTGATATTAATGCTTGGCTCCTCTGGACCAAATGCTCCAATACCACTAGCAACTGTAACCACATATTCCGATGCATCTTGTGCTGCAACGACAGATAGGGTAAATAACCCCAATACCAAAGCTCCTAGTTTGTTCATTGTTTTTCTTTTTTCCATTCACGGTACTTCTCAATGAAAAGACTTTTGCGTCCTTTCTTGAAAACTTGTGACCCTAAATCTTTTCCGCTTTTAAACGCTTTTTGTTCTTCTTCTGGTAATTGGATGAACTCATGACACTCTGGAGAGCAACATCCATGATGCTTTTCTTCGCATTCAGGGCATTGCAAAAACAACAAATGACAAGCGTCGTTTATACAATTGCTATGCACATCATGTGGTGTTTCGCACTGATGACATTTGGCTATAATTTCATCTGAAATCCTTTCTGCCATTCTATCATCGAACACAAAGTTTTTACCTAAAAATTTGTTTTCAATGTTGTCTTTTTCAACATCTTGAGCATATTTAATAATTCCACCTTCTAGTTGATAAACATTATTAAAGCCTTTGTGTTTGAAATAAGCCGAAGCTTTTTCGCAACGAATTCCTCCGGTACAATACATCAAAAGCTGCTTATCTTTTTCGTCGCGAAGTTGTTCTTCTATTAAATCAAGAGACTCTCTAAAAGTATCAACATCGGGTGTTACTGCATTTTTAAAATGGCCTATTTCACTTTCGTAATGGTTGCGCATATCCACACAAACCGTTTTAGGGTCTTCCAACAATTCGTTGAATTTTTCCGCCCCAACATGCTGGCCTTTTTTGGTAACATCAAAAGTGGCATCTTCTAGTCCATCGGCTACAATTTTAGCTCGGACTTTAACAGTTAGTTTTAAGAACGAAATCTTTTCGCTTTCTACAGCAATATTAAGTCGTATGTCCTTAAGGAAATCAACCTTATTCAATACCACTCGCAACTGATCCACATTTTCATCTGGAACAGATATTTGAGCATTTACACCTTCTTTGGCCACATATATTCTTCCCAGCACACTAATCTCATCGAGTACTTTGTACAAGTAATTTCTGAAAACTGTTGGGTGTTGAATATGAGCATAAACGTAAAACGATATTGTAGTACGCGACTTGTTCTCAAGTTCTAGCTTGGCCTTTAATATGGACTTATCGTAAATATTATGGAGCTGCTTTTTAGCCATTTTTATTCTACTTAAATGTTACAGTAGTGTTTCGCGGATAAATATTGTTGTCATTTTCAACATCCACTATTCCACCAGCTGGGTCAATTTCTACTTTTTCGATATCCGATTTTTTATGGTTTACCGTAAGAGTGTAATATGGGTAAGTCCAAGGCCAATCTTTAGCCGTAATGTTTTTATCAGCCTTATTCAAGAAATCGGTTTTTGCTCCAC
>TARA_R110001592_G_scaffold38190_7_pt1 | contig 14387 bp, 14 predicted proteins | sample TARA_R110001592 | Tara Oceans TARA_R110001592 (sample SAMEA4398387) | marine metagenome | biome: Polar Biome; feature: [SRF] surface water layer (ENVO:00010504); material: water (ENVO:00002006), including particulate matter (ENVO:01000060) such as... | depth 5 m
TTGGAAAAGCGAAGAGCCTTTATATTTTGATAATAAAACTGCAAATTATTTATATAATAATGTTTCTTTTGAGGTTTTAGGCGTGCATCAAATCAATTTTGAGAATCAAATTCAATTTGGATTGAATTTTTTCAAAGAGAAGTATCAATATTTATCCGGAGTTACCAATCCTGGAGTTCCACAAACTTTAAACCTCAATAAAACACTTTTTAAACTCGTTTATACATTTGACGATTTAGATTATTTTTATCAATATGTAAGCGGATTCAAGAGTGTTTTATATGCGCAATATGTGCTTACAGAAAATGATTATCAGAATGATTTTTACATTTTTTGGAACGATTTTTTCTATTACAAAACACTTGGCAAAAAAGGAAATTGGGCAAATAGATTGCGTTTTGGTTTATCAACAAATGAAAAAACACCCTTTGCGCCGTTTGCTTTAGATAACAATGTGAACTTACGTGGTGTTGGTATTTTGGTTGATAGAGGCACAGGAAGTATTGTTTGGAATACAGAATACAGGTATACAGTTTACGATAAAAATTGGCTAACAATTCAAACAAATGTCTTTACAGATTTTGGTGCTTGGAGAAACCCTGGAGGCGAAATTAATGATTTTTTAAAAAGTAAAAACTTGCATATGTATTCGGGATTTGGGCTGCGTTTTATCAGTAAAAAAATATACAATGCTACTTTTAGAATCGATTATGGTTTTAGGGTGAATACGAATCAAAATAACTCAAGAGGAGGTTTGGTTTTTGGTATTGGACAATATTTTTAATTTGATAAACCCTTTTAAAATAGCAGATTTTACGAATTTTTTAAATGATATCTTGCTTATTCGAAATAATTTTATCGAGGTAAAGTAGGTAATTTTATTTTAAGTTATAGCTGCTTGTTACTTAGAATCAAGTTCGGGTTCTGGGTTTTTAAAGTTGAGCGGTCTTATGTCTTTTATTGGACAACAGTGATTTTTAATCTAAATTTAATGTAAAATTCCTTCCTTTTTTTTGATAAACCCTTAGTTTTGCAAAAAATAAAATTTAGATGAGCACGTATGCAATTGGCGATATTCATGGCGGATTAAAAGCCTTACTTCAGGTTTTAAATAAGTTAGAAATTAAAGAAGAAGATACGCTTATTTTTATGGGCGATTATGTGGATGGTTGGAGTGAATCTGCGCAAGTTATCGATTTTTTAATCAATCTTTCAGAGAGGTTTAACTGTATTATAATCAAAGGAAATCACGATTTTTGGTGTCAAAATTGGTTAGAAAGTGATGCGGTGCATCCGTCTTGGTATATGCATGGAGGCAAAGAAACGATGGAGAGTTATGAAGGCTTTTCGGATGAAAAAAGACACCAACATCTACTTTTTTTAGAAAACTTGCCTTTGTATCATTTAGACGCTCAAAATAGGTTGTTTTTACATGCAGGTTTTACTTCTGTTCACGGTGTTGAACATGAGAAATTTGAAGAGCTTTTTTATTTAGACAGATCATTGTGGGAAATGCTTTTGGTGATGGATAAAAACATCCAAAAAGCCTCCATGTTTTATCCGAAGAGATTGTTGCATTACAAAGAAATTTACATTGGTCATACACCAACAACGAACTACAACGAGCCTTCGCCAATGAACATTGCCAATGTGTGGAATATTGATACAGGTGCTGCCTTTAAAGGAAAAGTAACGGGAATAAATATTGATACAAAAGCCTTCGTTCAAAGTGATAATTTACCTAATTTATATCCTGATGAAAAAGGGAGGAATAAGTAATTTATTTTTTTCCTAAAGGATAAAATTCTTGTTTGATGAAATTTTTGGGAAAATATTCATCACCGTCAAAACCCAATTCGATATCTCTACCAGAATACGGAATGTAATTTGTTTTGAAAATATAGTCCCAAATGCTTAAAGTTATTGCAAAGTTAACACCTTTGCTTCTTTTTTTTGGCAACTCTTTTGCGTGATGCCAAATATGCATTTTTGGGTTGTTTAAAACATATTTTAAAAAGCCATAATCCCAATTAATATTTGCGTGATTTAAATGACCAATGGTAATGTTAAAGAAATGAACTAGCGCAACATCTTGTGCAGAAAAGCCGCCAATAATTGCCAGCGGAATGTATTTTATAGAACTGTAGATTACCGGTTCCATCCAATGATAACGCAAATGAGCTGCAAATCCCATTTGTTTTACAGAGTGATGCACTTTGTGGAAATTCCAAAGAAATTCGAATTGATGCAACAATCTGTGTGTACACCATTGCACAAAATCAACCACCACAAAAAAGATTAAAATTCTAGCCCAAAAAGGAAGCGCGTTGATTTCTACTAATTGAAAATCAGCAATTGATATATTTACAATTCCTAAAACATCAGTAAACAATTGTGCCGCTGTATTTGACAAAGCAATCAGTACAATTAAGTTTAATAAAAAGAAATTGAAGAACATATAAAACACATCCAACCAAAAATCCTTTCTAAAAACAGCCTGATTTTTTCGCCAAGGAAACAGCATTTCTAAACCCCAAACCACTAAAGATATTAGGATTAATCCGTAGAAATAATTTTCCCAATTGAGTTCCATTAAAACTGATTTTTGGATGTAATTCCAATAACCAGAGTAAGAGTTTTTTATGATGTCTAAATATCTGTTCATAATAGTTGCTAAGTTACGAAGACGTCACTTGATTTTAAAATTATATTTCATAATGTCAAATAAAATTAAATAGGTTTAAAGCGGTTGAAATTAATAAAAGTCCTACTACGTTAAAAGTCATTATAATATGGGTAAATTGTAATTATTATTAATAAATAAGTAATAGTCACACTGCTAATTGAAAGAAATTAAATATATTGCCTAACTCCTTTTTTTAGATTTGTTTATCATAAAAATTTGAATAATAATGAAGGCATCAGATAGTTGGGTTTCTAATATGTGGATTTTACTTTGTGTGTATGCATGTGTAATCTTGTTTTTTGTAATTAGAGGTGCAAGAAAAAACAAGAGTATATCGGACTATGCTGTTGGTAACATTGGTTTTCCTTCGTGGGTTGTTGGGCTTTCTTTAGCGGCTTCTATGACAAGTGCCGCAACATTTATCATTAATCCTGGGTTTATTGCTTTGTACGGCATTTCTGGTGTAATTTCTTTCGGAATTGTATTGCCAATTGCAGCTTTTATCTCTTTAATTGTATTTACAAAAGGTTTTGTGAAATATGGAAATACGGTAAAAGCAACAACAATGGCACAATGGATTGGTCAACGCTACAATAGCAAATCGTACGCTTTCTTTTTTGGAGTTATTGCATTGTTGCTCATCACTTTTATAGTTTTAATAAACGTGGGAATTACACAAGTAATATCTAAATCTATAAATGTAGAACCATTTTATGTTTTAATGGGAATCACTATTTTTGTCTTTGGGTATATGATGTTTGGTGGCGCAAATTCGATGGTTTATACCAATACAATTCAAGCCGTCATCATGTTTATTGTTGCGATAATTTTAATAAGTTCTGGAGCTGAATATTTTGAGGGCGGAATTTCAGGTTTCCTAAATAAACTATATGAGATTGATCCAAATTTGGTGGAAACAACCAATAAAACAAGTTTTCTTTTTCGAGATTATTTTGAAATTATAGTCGCGCAAATTGTTATAGGAGTTGCTATTGTTTGCCAACCTCATATTATCACAAAATCATTGTTGTTAAAAGACAGCTCAAAAGTAAATTCCTATTTATTTAGCGGTATCTTTTTTATGGTTTTTTTCTTTCTAGTAGTAATTGTTGGTTTGTATGCAAGAATCAGTTTTCCAGATTTTACATTAAACGGAACTACCATAAAAATGGATGAAATTATACCAACATATGTGGTTACAAAATTTACAGTTGGTGTGGGAATGATCATCGTTGTTGGATTAATTTCCGCAGGTTTATCTACCTTGGAAAGTTTAATTCAGTCATTATCAATTACAGTAACTTCGGACATTTTAAAACCAATCTTTAAAGACAAAATGACAAATACAATTGCTGTAAATAAATTGGTAATTGTAATTTTAGCGATAGTTAGTTTTTTATTAAGCTGGCAACAAATTAAAAACCCAGATATTAGTGTAGCAATTTTTGCGCAAAATGGAGTTTATGGCTATTTTTCTGCCGCTTTTGTACCTGTTTTGTTTGGTACATTTTTAAAAGATGTAAAAACAAGAACGGTTTTTATTGCAAGCGTATCTGCAATTGTAATTCATTTTACAATTTATTATGGAAGATTAACTCCGTACATGCAAGAACGCGTAAACAATCCTGGAATTTCTGCGGCAATTGCTATTGTTTTATCAGTAGTAATAGGGTATTTATTATATAAATTTGATAAAAAGAAAATAGCGAATTGAATACTTTAGATTGGATCTCAAAATGGGCGGATTATACACCCACAAAAAAAGCAGTATCATCTTTTGATACAGACGAGCAATACACCTATATAGAGGTTCATAGCTATGCAAATAGGTGTGTTGAAAAATTAGTTTCTTTAGGCATAGAAGAGGGTGACCGAATTGCAGTTTTAGCAGAACATTCTATAGATTATATTGTGCTTTTTTCTGCTTGCCAAAGAATGGGTTTTATTTTGGTGCCTTTAAATTATAGATTAACCAGTTCAGAAATTAAACTGTTAGTAAAAGATTGCAACCCTAAATTGTTAATTTATAGTGAAAAGCAAGAAGTTAAGAAGAGTAAATTGGGTTTAAATATCGAAAACATATATTCTTTTTCGCACTTTAAAAAATACTTTAAAAGTAATGTAACTCCTTTAAAACGATGTTATACTATAAAAGAAAATAGTCCGATTTTTATATTCTATACTTCTGGAACAACAGGGAAACCCAAGGGAGTTTTGTATACAAATAAGATGCTTTTTTGGAACAGTTTAAATACGTCTATGCAATTAGGGATTACGTTTAGAGATTCCACTTTAAACACATTGCCACCTTATCATACCTCTGGTTGGAATATCTTTATTACACCATTACTGCACAAAGGCGCACACATAGGTATGTTAGAAAAATTCGATGCAGATAAAACACTTTGTCTGTTAGAACTCAATCAAATATCGCTATTTATGGCGTTGCCAACAATGTTACAAGTAATGCAAAAATCGCCTGTGTTTAGAGAAGTGAAACTAAAAAGTCTGCGCTATATAATTTCTGGCGGAGAAGCTGTTAGTGGTTCTTTAGTTTCCCATTGGAAAAACGAAAAAGATATAAATATTAGGCCTGGTTATGGCCTTACAGAAGCTGGGCCAAGTATTACTTCCTTACATCATGATGTAGCTTTGTTAAAACCAAATTCTATAGGGAAACCAAATTTTTATTTAGAAACTAAAATCATAAATAATTTAGGGAATAAAGTAAAAGAAAATGAACTTGGAGAACTTTGTATTAGAGGCGAAGTTGTAACTCCTGGTTACTGGAATGACTCTGTAAAAACAAACGAAAAAATTAGAAATGGCTGGTTGTTTACCGGAGATTTTGTTTACAAGGATGCCGATGGTTATTTGTACTTAAAAGGCAGAAAAAACGACATGTATATTTCTGGTGGAGAAAATATTTATCCTCAAGAAATTGAATTACAGTTTGAGAAATTTTCAGCCATAAAAAAGGCGGTAGTTTTAAGTATATATGATGAAAAATGGGGGCAATGTGGCATTGCTTTTATCACTTTAAAAAACAAGAATAGTACTTTAACTGAAATTCACACCTATTTAGATGAAACTTTGGCTTCATACAAACATCCTAAATATATTTTTATTTTAGATGAAATTCCGTTGACAAGTTTGGGTAAAATTTCTAGAAAAAAATTATTACAATATTTTAATTCTTTAAAAATGAATAAATGAAAAAGCTTTCTTTTTTAATTACTTTTATATTTCTAAATACCATTATTTTTTCTCAAAATTCTAAACTTCCAATGAAAAAACTGCTATCTGAATATGGATTTAAATCAAAATGTATAACTGTAGGTGATGTAGAAATTAATTACATCAAAAAAGGAAAAGGCAAAACAACATTAGTGTTTTTACATGGTTTAAGTAGCAATGCAGATGCCTGGTCTAAAAATATTGAAGAATTGCAAAAAAAATATACTTGTGTTGCTTTAGATTTACCCGGTTTTGGTAAGTCTAGCATAAAAAGCCCTGAGTATACGCCAAGTTATTTTGCCGAAATTACGCATCAATTTATTCAGAAATTAAAACTTAAAAATGTTGTTTTAGTTGGGCATTCAATGGGTGGGCAAGCAAGTATAAAATTGGCTTTAAAATATCCAAATGACATTCAAAAATTGGTATTAGTTGCACCAGCAGGTTTGGAAACTTTTAAAAAGGAAAACGCTAATTTTATGAAAGCAACTTATACTGCTAATTTTGTAAAAATGACAACCAATGAACAAATAAAGAAGAATTATGCACTTAATTTTTTTAAAGTTCCTAATAGTGTTGATAAAATGATTGAAGACCGAATTAGAATTAAAGACGCCATAGATTTTGATATGCATTGTACTGCAATTATAAAAAGTGTTGCAGGTATGTTGGATGAACCTGTAAACAGTAGTTTGACTGAAATTACACAACCAACTTTGGTTATTTTTGGTACCAATGATGCGTTGATTCCTAATCATTATTTTAATCCCACATTAACTACAAAATATGTTGGGGAAATCGCATCAAAACAAATTAAAAATGTAGCGGTAAACTTCATAGAAGATTGTGGACATTTTGCCCAATTTGAAAAACCCAAAGAAGTAAATATATTGATTGATACTTTTATCGAGGATAAATAAGTATGAAAAAAGTTAAACTTAAGAAGTTTGTAGAATTCAGCGAAAGTATTTTGCCAAATGAAGCCAAATACTTGCTAAAAATACAACACCTTAAAGATCCTGAAAAAAAGGAAATTCTTAATTTATTATTACAAAACTCTTTGGCGGAAAACAATGCCAAAGAGTTTTCTATTTCTATCGATAAAAGAAAATATTCCTACATAAAAAATTGGGCAGAAACCAAACTCGCTGCCATAGATGTTGATGTAACAATGGTTTGGTTGATTGATTTAAAAAAGAAAATTTTAACAGATGCAATTTCATCCGAAGATGAAAAGTTATTTTTAAAATACATTATACACTATAAAAAAATAGATTTTAATTTTAAAAATTTGTATGAATTAGCAAAAGAGTATAAGCCTTATTTATTGGTTAGAATGCGTTATAAGGATCATACTACTTTGGCTGATTTTATTAATAAGTACAAAGATCATTATCAAAAAGCAAAAGAAATTGAAGGCAAATTATACGAAGCAACTACAGAGATAACCAATCAATATACCTTAAATAATACCGAAACTAAATTTTGGGAAAAGTGGTTGTATAAGGTTTTTAAAACTAAAAATATTGATGGTAGAAACAGGTATCAGGCGTTTATTTTACTTGCTTTTATGTACACAAATTACAATCAAACAGAAAAATTAAAAGTTCTTTTCGATTTAATTGATATGTACTTTAGCGAAGGTGAATTATATTCTAAGCGATTGCTTTGTAACTATTATGCAAGCCGAGTTTTAATGCATTCTAAATTAAATGAATTAAACAAAGCAGAATATTTTGCGTATTTGTCTGTAAAACAGCAAAATAATGATACGTTGATGTATCTAAATAATTTTGCGGCAATCTTATTAAAAAGAAATAAAATTACAGAAGCTTCTAATTTATTAAAAGCACACGAAAACTTATTTAATAACTCACATAATTATCATCAAAAAATAGGGTTTATTTCTTATCAGATAAGAGTTTTAGGCGAGACAGAAAATCCTAAGTTGGCAGAAAATAAGGCGAAAAACTTTTTGTCTAAATATAAAAATGAAATTTTTGAACAACGCTGGCATCACTTTTTTACATCCTATTTAACGGTTTTAATCACCCAAGAAAAATATAGTGAAATCTTAAAATTAGCGAACAAATACAACTTGGTTTCAAAAGAAATTGAACGTAAAAAGAAGCAAAATTACATTCCAAATATTTCATGGTCGATTTCTTTATCTAAATACATGGAGGGCATAATCAATTCTAAAAAGCTTTTGGCAGAATTAAAAGAAGGATTAAAAGACGTTGATATTACTGTAAATCAGCAACCATTAATGATTCAAGTAATAAATAAACTCTCTAAAAACTTACCTGAAGCTTTTTTAAAGCTAAAATCACACATCTTAAAAATGGATTTAAATCACTAGTAATAAATTAATTAAGTATTTTTTTAATTGTAAAAGTTAAAAAAGTCATAGCTTATTATAATTAAAATAGAATGTAGAAACCTGTTTTTTCATGATAGATTGCACTACACATAAAAAACAATTTTAATCAAAACTATAATTATGAAAAAAATAGTATCTGTTTTTCTTTTTTTAATTTCTTTTGTTGCGGTTGCACAAACAGGAACGATTAAAGGAACTGTAAATGAAGCTGATGGAGAATCGCTTTCTGGCATTTCTGTATTTATTAAAAGTATTAATAAAGGTACAGTAACCGAGTTTGATGGAACGTATACTTTAGAAAAAATTCCTGTAGGAACGTATCAAGTATCATTTTCTTACATAGGTTACACAACTGTAAACAGTTCAGTTCAGGTTGTTGCAAACAAAACAACAACGTTAAATGCTAGTATTAAAGAATCTGCAAGTTCTTTAGATGAAGTAATTTTTACAGCCAGTAAAAAAGCACAAAAAATTACGGAAGTTCCTGCAACTGTAAACATTATTACATCAAAAGATATTGAACAATTTTCTGGATTTAATATTGGCGAGTTAGGCGCAAGACAAAAAGGTGTTGACTTTGTTAGAAGTGGTGTTTTAGGCACAGGAATAAATATTAGAGGTTTTAACTCTGCTTTTAATTCTAAAAATTTACAAATAACAGATGATAGAGTATCAACTTTAGTTGCTACAGGTTTGCCTTTTGGTAGTTTTTCTACCGTTACAAAAGACGATGTTCAGAAAGTAGAAATTTTATTAGGTCCAAACGGAACATTATATGGCCCAAACGCACATAACGGTTTGGTAAGTACAATTACTAAAAACCCTAGAACATCTGAAGGTACAACTATTGCTGTTGGTGCAGGTAACCAAAGTGTTATAACTACAAGACTAAGACATGCGCAAGTAATTGACGATAAATTATCATATAAGGTTCATTTTGAAAGATCTACAGGTACAGAATTTGATTATGTAGATAGTGTTTATGTAGGTGCAAAAGCGTATGACGAATTAGGAAAAGATAACGATTTTGAAAGTTCGAAATACGGTGCTGGTGTTTTTTATAAAACAGGAAGATCATCTGAATTAAACGCCTATTATGGACATAGCAACAACACGAATATAGGAGTTACAAATGCAGGTAGAAACCAAATTAAAGATTGGAGTATTGATGTTGCTCAGCTAAAATTTACATCAAAACATTTCTTTGCAAATATGTATCATACTTGGAGTAAAACCGATGATACCTATGCAATGAACCAAAGAACGCAAAATTATGTATCCTTTATAAACAATGGTTTTACTGATGCAGAAGCAAAACAAAGATCGTTTACAGAATTATGGGTTCCTACAGGTACTGGTACAGGATTTTCGCTACCAAGAGGTGCCGTTTTTAAAGATGCGTCTAAAAGATTTAATATTGAAGGACAATATAATGATAGTTGGGGAGATTTCTCTTTAATTGGAGGTGTACAATATCAACTAGACATGGCAGATTCTAAAGGAACGTATTTAATAGATGAGGGCGGAATTGATATTGCGCAAACAGGGTATTACACACAATTAGAATATGAATTACCAGAAAACGGAATTAACTTCCTTTTTGGAGCAAGAGTTGATAATCATGATTTATATGGAGCTAATTTTATTCCGAAATTTGCAGTTATTAAAAAAGTAAATAATGGCACTTTTAGGTTTACGTATGGTAAAGGAATTGCAGTGCCATCAATCTTAAACTTAAAAGGAAACCTTTTTGGTGGTTTAGTTTTGGGTAATGGCGAAGGATTTACGCTGTCTGATGGTTCTAAAGTAGCCAAACTAAACGTAGAAACTATAAATTCTTATGAAGTTGGTTATAAAGGTAGTTTTACAAACAAATTTTTTATTGATGTAAATGCATATTATAATAAATCTGAAAACTTTATTAGCCCTCTAATAAATATTGCAACAGGCGGTAACACAGTAACGCATATTGGAGATCAACCAATTGGAGATGTTTCTCCAGGAAATACAGGTGCTTTTATACTTACCTATTCTAACTTTGGTAAAGTAGATACCTATGGTTTTGACTTAGGTTTAAACTATTATTTTAATGATGATTTTAGAAGTACGTTTAACTACTCTTACTTTGGTCGTGATTTAGATAAAAATGATCTAGCAAATGATGGAAATTTAGATGGAAAAGTTTTAGAAACTGAATTACCAATTAATACGCCAGCAAATAAATTTAGCATTGGTTTTCATTACGCAAAGGACAAGTTTAACGCAACTATTTTTGCAAGATGGATTGAAAAATATGATTTCTTTTCTGGAATTAATATTGCTGCTAAAACGCAGGATACAACTGGCGATGGTATAAATGACGTAGTAGAAAATGCAAGAAATGGTAGAACTTGGAATTATGGTCAATTAGGCGGTTTTACAGTAGATTTTAATGCAGGTTATAGTTTAACTGATAAATTATATGCTGGTGTAAGTGCTAGTAATTTATTAAATGCTAAAAATAGAGAGTTTGTTGCATCACCAATAATAGGAACCTTAGTTTCTTTTGAGTTGAAGTACAACTTTAATATGTTTAAAAAATAAGAGGTCTCTATGTCTAAAATAGATGTAAATACAATTCAGCTAGATTATATTGATGTTGGAAAAGGGGCTGTTCTATTATTTCTACACGGACTTGGTTCTACAAAAAAAGATTGGGATGCTCAAATCCCTTTCTTTTCTAAAAATTATAGAACTATAAGTGTCGATTTAAGAGGTCATGGAAAATCAACAATACCAGAAAATGATTTTGGTGTGGATTTTATGACACAAGACATTAAAGACCTTTTAGATGCACTACATATTAAAAAAGCTACTATTATTGGTTTTTCAATGGGTGGTGCAATTGGGTTTCAGTTTGCGTACTTGTACCCTAATATGATTGATAAATTGGTGATTGTAAATAGTGGTCCCGATTTTAATAATATGGGACAAATTGGTGAAGATTTGCTAAAAAATAGAGTCGCTTATTTAAAAGAAAACGGATTGAAACCTTTGGCAAAAGAAATTTCATTTAACATGTTTCCAGAAGATCATCAAGTAGAAATAAGAACTGATTTTGAAAAAAGATGCAGAGAGAACAACTATCATTCTTACTTAAATTCATTTATAACTTTAATGGATTGGGGTTTAGGTGATAAAATAAAAGAAATTAAAGTAAAAACATTAATTATTGCTTCTGATATGGATTATACGCCAATTTCTTTTAAGGAAGCATATCTTAAAAACATGAAAAATGCAGCTTTAGTAGTTATAAAAAATTCCAGACATGGAGTTGTAATTGATCAACCGGAAGCATTTAATAAAGCTTTGCATACTTTTTTAGAAAATGAATAAAACAGCTTTAATTACAGGAAGTACAAGCGGAATAGGTTTAGAAATTGCCACCAGTTTTGCTAAAAACGGATATTCCATTATGTTTCATGGTCTAGAAAAAAACGGATTGGAAATTGCAACTGCCATCGGTAAAAAATACAATGTAAAAGTTGCTTTTTCAAATGCAAATCTTTTAATATCAAAAGAGGTTGAACAGTTAATTACAGATACAATAACTACTTTTAAAAGGTTACATGTTTTGGTAAACAATGCAGGAATTCAATTTGTTTCGCCAGTTAAAGATTTTCCAAACGAAAAATACGAAAACATTATAGCAATTAATATGAATGCTGTTTTCTATGCAAGCAAGGCTGCTTGGAAACACATGGAAGAACAACAATTTGGCAGAATTATAAATGTTTCTTCTGTTCATGGAATTAGAGCATCAGAATATAAATTGGCCTATGTTACTGCAAAACATGGTGTTATTGGTATGACAAAAGTGCTCGCTTTAGAGGGCGCAAATAAAAATATAACCTGTAACGCTATTTGTCCGGGTTATGTAAAAACACCTTTGGTTATAAATCAAATTAAAGACCAAGCAAAAGCGCATCAGATGTCTGAAGAGGATGTAATTAAAAAAGTAATGTTAAAAAAACAAGCAGTAAAAGAATTTATTCCTTTGAGCGTAATTTCAGATATGGCATTGTTATTGGCAAAAGACAATTCATCAACAATAACAGGCACAACTTTTACCTTGGATGGAGGTTGGTCTGCACAGTAAATTTGAGTTTAATTAAGTTTGATGAAGGTTGTTTATGAATTTAAAACAGCCTTCATCTTTTATTGATAAAACAAATGTTAACCTCAATTCTTTGCTATCCGCTGATAACTATTTTGAATACGCTCCAGATGAATACGTTAACTCATAACTGTGTGTGTAAATTTCAAATACAATTCCGAATGGATCTTCAACATAACACATTTTAAAGGGCTTGTCTTTTGGGTAATACGCTCTAATTGGCATTCTTTGCTTTCCGCCGTAAGAAATAATCTTCTCAATAAGCTCTTCAATGTTTGGGTCTTGAATACAAAAATGAAAAAGACCAGTATTAAAAGGATTAAATTCAGGAGCTTCTTTAATGCCGTTCGGAAAAGAAAATAATTCAATTCCAATTCCGTCTGAAGTTGCTAAATGAGCAATCTCAAACTCAGTCCAATCGTTTCCAAAAACGTCCATACACATTTGACCAATAGCAGTTTCTGTTTCTTTTTTAACGATAGCAGGTTCCATAATAATATACCAACCCATTACTTCTGAATAGAACTTTACAGCTTCTTTTATATCAGGAACTGTAATGCCAATATGTGAAAATGATTTAGGATAATTTTTAATCGCTGTCATAAATTCTAATTTAGAGCACAAAATTAATATATATTTACCTTCTAGACAATAACTTACTAAAAAGTGGTTTAGTTACCAAGACGAGTAAAATAATGAGTATCAATAGTATAAAAATATAAATTTGAATAAAGAAAGTATGTGTCCTTTAAATTATACAATGAATTTAATCGGAACAAAATGGAAGCCTTTAGTCTTATTTCATTTGCTAGAAGGCGGTTTGCGTTCTGGAATACTACAAAAGCAGATTGAAGGTATTTCAAATAAAATGTTTACACAAACGGTTAGAGAGTTAGAGAAAGATGGACTGATATTAAGAAAAGTATTTCCTGTGGTTCCGCCAAAAGTGGAATATAAATTAACAGAAAGAGGCAAATCGCTTGAAACTATTTTAAGAAGTCTAGATAAATGGGGTTTGGAGGATGTTGAAGGCAATTAAAGAGTCTCTTTTATATTTGAGAATCACCCAATAATGAATAGTATTTAAAGGTCTAACAATAAGAAGACACTAAATATTCCTTTCTCTCTATTGGATGATGAGCCTCATGCTACCTGTACCTGAAAGTGTTGAAATTTTTGCAATATAAACGCCGCTTGAGAAATTAGTTACATCAATCGTCTCTTTAAGGCTATTTGGAATAAGAGCTTTTACTAGATTGCCAAGAAAATGTAAAATCCATTGTCTAAAACGAGATAATAACAACATGATTAGCTTTGAATTTGATTGAAAGTGAAGTGAAAAAGACAACAACTACGCTATTTTTATTCTTATCTGTGAATTATGTAAGTTTTATCAAATATTTTGTAAATCATTGGTGCAGCATGTATTGTACATTTACTATATTAGTACCTTATCAATCTAAAATCGAAACAAAATGAAAAAAACAAGACTTTATGCACTTATAATGATGTTGTCATTAAGTGCTTTTACAACAATCAGTGCTTCTGATAAGAATATGAAGACCACCACGCCTACAGAAATACCTGCAGAAATTAAAGTGATGCTTAATCGCTTAGAAGAAATTAAAGAAATGGATAAATCGGGTCTTAATCGTGCAGAGAAAAAGGAACTTAGAAAAGAGGCACGTGCAATTAAATCGAATGTAAGATCATCAGGAAACGGAATTTATATATCGGCTAGTGCACTTATCATTATTTTATTATTAATCATCATTCTATAAGCTGCAGTTTCTAATTTGCTCTCTAATTTTTATTTTTAAGGGTTGTATATTTGAAATAATAACAAGCGGTCATACATAGGTATGACCGCTTGTTTTATTTACGGAACAATTTTAATTGAATTTGGTCTTTTTCTGTACAATTGA
>TARA_R110001592_G_scaffold183160_4_pt1 | contig 14386 bp, 15 predicted proteins | sample TARA_R110001592 | Tara Oceans TARA_R110001592 (sample SAMEA4398387) | marine metagenome | biome: Polar Biome; feature: [SRF] surface water layer (ENVO:00010504); material: water (ENVO:00002006), including particulate matter (ENVO:01000060) such as... | depth 5 m
GTATTCTAAGGGTTATTCTATTAGTGGACAAAATCTCACCCCCCACCTGATATCGTGGGGATTTAAATTCTAACTGAAAGGTGGTCGTTGTAATAGGTTTATTTGTGTCTACATATTGGAAGAATAATCTACTCAGACGGCGATGGTGTGATGCCCCCTGATACCATCTACACAACGGAGATGGTGAATCGTTGTGCACTACTGGATTTCCTGGATTGACGTGCGTGAATACAGTGTTAGATCCGTTCAGCATGTCGGTATCCACCACGCTTCCATCCGCCCCACCACTCTGCACAGCATTCACTACTGTGACGACATCCGCCGTCGGTGAGTGGGGAATATTCACATGGTCTAACTGGGCATAATAAATATAGTTCATTTCTACAGGGGTGTCATTCTCTATAAAAATAGTCGCCTCTGCCTCCTCGGTCGTATCAACAGAGCAGAACGTCAGATCCATCGTATCACCAGTCTCTAATACTACTCGCTCCATTAATATATTAGACCAATCGCCGTTGGATGTGACTTGGGCGTTATCCGCTTTCTGTCGTGCTTCTATTACCGAAATACTCATTTATATTATATACTAATATAAATAAATAGAAGAAAATGTTTAGTTGTAGACTACACGATACGTTCCGTTGGGTCCCATTATTACACTCTTGCGGATTTCTGCGAATACCATGATATTTTGTCCGCCCACTGCTGGGTGTCCAGTGGGGGAACCATTATGAGTGATGTCGGCATTCTGTCCCTGGGTATTACCCGCTGCGATAGGGAGAGGCATACCTGTTGGAATATATTGGAGGCGACTATAATCTACTTGGAGAGAGTCAACACGATTGCGGATGTGGCACCCGAACCATCCATTAGCGGATATCATCTGCCGTTGGAATGCAGTACCACCTATCTGATTGGCAGCGACTCCTTGAAAGAATGTTCCTGGAAGATTGGACCCTGGTGGGCAGGAGAACATCCCCCATGTATCGTGGAGCATCGCTGTCTTCTGGTTAGGTGCCGACACACCTGCCCCTGGGAACATGTTTTGCCCATTCAATTGTATCTGTATAACTTCTCCTGGATTGGCAACTGCCCGACATCCTCCTGCGGATATTAATTGGGACGCTGCCACCATTGCGGTGGTGGAGGTGGGCACTGCCATTAGCATAATCCTGTTGACGAACTTTCCCGCGAACCCATGAAGAATAACACTCGTCTTACCCACATTACTCAGTCCCGCAGCGGTCACCGCAGTGTCTGAGGGCGAGAGGAAACTATCCAACTCTATACATGAGAAGGATACACCTTGCCAGTTGTTTATTGCCTGTTGAACCACCTGTTGATTTACTACTTCGTCGCAGACTAATAAAGAGTCGGTGAGTGTGACGAGCGATGCGACGTTGGTATTTGTTTCTAATGTGGAGTTTGTATCTATTTCTAACTCTATAACTATTCTTAAATTTTTAAATACCATGCTCGGGACATATTGGGTATTTCTTAAGAAGGGAAGAACTTCTCTTAAATTAAGAGTGTACCTTGAGGACGAATTATTAGTGATACCTACGCCTGGGACGGGATATGGGAATGCACACTTACCTTCATTAGTAGCGTCCAGAATAACACCTAAGTCGCTCCCTTTCTTAAGGGCGTCCAATCCGATCTGGTTTCTGTTAGCACGGTTAGTGTTTTTCCACGCCATCCATTGTGAGCACGATCGTAACTGGTCAAGAACCACCGAACCATCAAATAAAGTGATGTTTCTAATATAACTATATATACCTGCCTTATTATTTAATTTGGCACCTGCGGTCGCCATCGTCGCTCCGAAGTTATGAATACGCAGAGAGGAAAGATATAACGCTCCTTCTGGAAGTTGGAACTCTACCCTATTATTATTAAGGGTGAGGATGGGATCAAAGACGTGTGTTTTAATTCCTGAGTTGTAGAATGCCATGGTTTATAATTAAATAATATATATTATTTTATCATAAATTTTTAAATTTTTAGATTTGCATTACGCCGTGGAAGTATGAATATAGAGTGTAGTCTTCCCCACTAGTACCAACTCCACTATTTAATAATAATGAAAATTTTTGTCTGGCGAGGTTTATAAAATCGCCTCCGAAGTTTAATCCTATAATATAATTATCCCCAGATTTAAGTTTTGAGGTTGTTATGTCATTGCCCAACTGTCCGCCGAGTGATTGAATAGCACGATGAAGAATAGTGTTTCTATTTAATAATTCATAAGATATATAGGCGTTGGTACTATCGTTGAAACTAAACTCTATTCTATTTACATTTGGAGGTTCTGGCAAGGCGAGTGTATTCTCAAAGGCATTATTAATTTTGGCAGTAGGGAAGAATGCTGCTGTCATAGCGTTGGCACTAATCGGTAGACGTGCCATGAGCGTGATAGCATCACCCTGGACGTTCTGTTTTAAATTCTGTCGGGTACGGCATACCAGTTCTACGTCGGTGCCTGGGTCGGGGAAGGTCTGGTATAATAAGCGGACGTTCTTTAAACTATACGATGTGATATCCGATACGGCGTTATTTCCATTAAATACGTTGTTGAACCTCGCTAGGCGGACACTGACGCGGATGCGACCTACCTTTCTTTCTGTGAGAGTTGCTTCGCCTTGAGCGGACGATGCAGAGTTTAATACAAAATAAGGGCGGACAGAGAAATCGGCATCTCGTCGGGAGACTTGGTTAGACACATATGCGTTTGTAGACGGTTTGCCTGGTTGGGACCCACGAAGAAGGGTGTTTGTTATTTTCATGGAGGGTGCCCGTAACTCACATGCAGCACCACTGTTCATGGCAGCAGTCCGCTCCTGTGTTCCTACATGAACGATTTTAACCCATCGGGGATATTCTGTTAGGGATTCAACTACACCACTATTAGCACCTGCGTTGGAAAATTCTGTGGCAATACTATCTATAAATGAGTGGGCACCAACTTGGGGATCTAAGTAGAACTCTGTGTTGGCATTGTCAGCAGCGAGGTCACCGCCAGTTGCTGCCGAGGGAGTATCTATATCTGCTGCGAACCGTAAGTTATTAAGACGCAGAGCACGTCCTGCGAACACAATATCAAAATCCAGCGTGTCGTATTCCCCGTATGATGTTTTTAAATTAGTTGGTTGTAGACTGTGATAGACTATTCCGTTCATTTTATATATTATTAATTTATAAAAATATACAAAATAATTTTTTTTTATATTAATTTACATAAAGCAATATCGTGGGCATCTAAATTAAAATATTTAGGGAAGTCATCTATATCTGGTTCACTTAACTCCCGTAACAATATATTGTCCATCATCCTGAACATCAGTGTTGAATATTGAGTTATTTTTATGAAAAAATTTACTATATCACTATTTAAAAATTTAAGGCATCTTTCTTTATTATTCCATTTTATTAAATATTGACTATTACATGTAACACCGAGTTTTTCCTCTATATATTGAGGATTTAAAAAATAACCATCCTTTCTGGTTGTCTGCATAGTCATTATTATTTTAGGTACATCTGTATCCTTCATTTTTTTTTTAAGATACGCATAGATCACTTTCTCTTTTGTTACAAAATGCCAGTGCTTATATATATGCTCGTTAGTTAGAGTCTTACTATATTTTTCCTCTTTCCATGATATTCTGTGCTGACCCTTTATAAGATCCAGTTTATTCTCTTGGGGAAGAAGTATTTTATTTAACACCCTTAGGGAATGGTTTGTTATATAACAAGGTAAGAAGAACATGGTGCTGGATATAAAAATAGATGCTGTGGGGTTAGTTCCCTTCCAGTGATTTCTAATAAAGGTATCTTCTTTTTCTGTGGTTTTCTTTAATAATATAATATCTACACTTGGAAAATGTTTAAGCGGTTCACTTATACCTTTACCTCCGATAGATCCATAATTTAAATCTAACTCTACAAAGTGATAGTGTTTTAATTCATTAAACACTTGACCTGTGAATCCTTTACTCACACCATTTATAAAGGGTCGCTTCCATCCGACTGGTATAATCCATAATAAATATCCACATAGTTTAAGAAGTTTAAGACACTTGGATGTGTACTTATGATACAGAACACCTGACCCTCCATAATGAACCTTATTTTTTTGGTATGGAGGATTTCCTAATACGATATCAAACTTCATGGGTGGTTGATACTTAAAAATGTCTAAATTTATTATATTAATATGATTGCCGAAGAACTTTTTAATTTTTTCTATAGATTGTGGGTTTATTTCAACGAAGTATAACTGGCGTATCACTCTATTGTGTGGAATATTTTTAATTAATCGTTTATATACCTCTATATGAAAATTGCCGAAACCTGCACAGGGGTCCAACCAAGTGAGGTGAGGGTTATGCCAGACTTGTGGCGGTAGTTTGTCTAACATTTTGTTTATTATATGTTTTGGTGTGAATACCTCACCTAAAGTAAGTTTATTTTTTTTATCAGGTTTATATGAATCGGACAGTTCTTTATCAATAATATCCCAGTTGCCGTGATCTTCAATCATAGTTATATTATACTTTGAGAAATAAATTCTATCCGTTTAAAATGGATGGTATTTATTTAGTCATGGGTGGACTTAAATACAAGAAAATTAATGGCATACAACCTGACTTCATATTAAGTCATGGGTTCTGCATTATATATAAATAAAATAATTATAATGGAATAACTCTAAGAATTTGTTTAAATAATTGTAAGTCGCCGATGGCACCGCCAGTTGTTTCTCTATTAAGTTCTATCTGAAACAGTTTCATACTATTAGTCATTGGTAGAGGGGTGCCTATTAATAATTGGCGAGTTGGTGTGGTGGCGGCAGAGAAGGGGAGAATCTGTGATGCACTTGCTTGTGTGTTCTCACGCAGTGTGCTTTCTAAGAGTGAGTCTAATTTAATATTACCATTTAAAAATGCCTGTGAGAGTAGTTCCCAGTGAAGGTTATTGACATAACCTGGGAACGTCGCGTTACCAGCATTAAATCCCACATTACCTATCTGCACTGTCCTATTAATAATAGGTGTACCATTTACTGCCAGGCGGTAGTCGTGTAGGTTACCTGCCGTGGATATCGGATGTTGTGCTGCTGACTGTGAGTTAGCGACGAATATATTAACAGCATTGGGTTCCACTACAAAATTACGGAGGAGGGAGGTTCCTTCTGTGCTGTGTAGTTCTGTTGTGAAGGTCATATAGGAGAGTTGTCCGATCTGACCGACTGGGCGGTTTATCTGATGGAGGACGAGTTGTGCCTCTTCATATATCGCTACAGGGACAGTCGCACAGAGGGTGGGGGTCATGCTGATTTTCCATGTCGCAGCGGAAGCGAGTGCTACTGCGTTCAGACCGTGCTCAAATTCAACGATCATAAAATTATTAGCGACACCACCATCAAAATCGGCAAGATTGGATCCCATCGTTATACTCTTAATAACATTGGCACCCGCTCCTGCGATCAGACCACCAGCACCAGAATCTGTGACGATCGCGACAGTGACTGCTTGACCGACATAAAATTTAGAGTATTCCCGACCATTGTTATTTACAGCGGGGAATACCATCCTTGTCAGTCCGATGGCAGTCGTCGTCGCTGGAGATGTCAAGGTCTGTGAACCTAGTGCTGGTTGAGCGAAGAGTGATCCGATAGGTCCGATGATATTACCAGGAGTTGCGATCGCTGGTATATTAGCGAGTTCTAAGTCTAAATCCAGGGTTCCTCGTCCGAGAGCAGTGGGAGTGAAGGGCATTAGTGGTTCTTTACCCAGTTCAATTAAATCGGATAGTTTAATAATAATACGTTCAGTCTTTCGCCGTGCCTTTTGGTCTCCTGTGAAGTTGAATTCCCTAAATGGTGTGTATGAACTGTTCTGTCCTGCCACTTGAGATGGTTTATTATATAGGTGTGCATTTAATCCAGTTACGTCCTCGTGGTATGTATTAAGGGCATTTCTTAAGACGTCTACCCTATCAATATCTTCAAGTGATCCATGGTTTTGTGAGCGGAGGCGTACACGTCTACAATAAGAAGCGGGGTCCCAGGAGTATCCTAATCCTGCTCGGGACGATACCGCGAAGTTAGCAACGCATCCTGTCTGATTTGCTGAGGTGTATGTTTCGCCGTCGTATCGGACTACTAATTCTACAAATGATTTAGAAAAATCATAAGTACCCTGTGGAATATCAAAGGTGCATTTGTTGAGAGTTTCTGTGAAATTACCGCCTTGACGGCATTTATATCTAAGTATCGTATCCATACGGTTAGATGTGCTCATTTTATAATATAAAAAAATATAAAAATTTTTCTATATTAAAAATTAAAAATTAATTTTAACAGAATTTACCAAGGTCCACATCATCGTTAGTTTGTCCGTGTATTTCTCTAAATTTTTTATAGGAGATACAATCCTTAGTATGGAGCGAGGGCGACGGGAACTCTAGTTGCGATAGCGGTACACCGCGGATCCCATCCAACACTTTATCCACAGGTATCATGGATGGTCTATTTAAATATATTTGGTCTGCTTTATTAAAAAATATTGATGGTATCAATATTAAATGTTTCTTGTTCTTGTATATAGTTTCACCTACAACAAAAAAATAGAGATCTCGCGGGGAGTTATTGTTGCGGACATAAATTTTGGTGGGTATTGTGTAGTTCATTTTATATATATATAACGTGGGGTATCTTTATATTATTACTTAATATATTAAAATTGTTTAATAGCATCCTCCCCTGCGTTCGCCATTACGGATATTCCCTTATCAGCAAAGGTGGCGACACCGTCTATCGCATCGGACGTTTTATTTTCTATTGCGTCGGCAGCATATTTTATTCCCGCTCCGATTGCCATACTCGCCATTGTACCGAGGTCAGTAAGAATGTCTAATCCTGGCACACCAGCATCAACCACATCCGTTACCGCCAGACCAGCAGTGATAGCATCCGAGGCATCTACCGCTACCGTCGCAGCATCTGCAGCATCACTCGCTGCCGACATAGCATCCGCGACTGCCTGGGCAGATTGGACGGCAGCATCTGCTTCGTTCGCTGCGTCCCCTGCTGCATCTGCTGCCTCAAATCCTGCTTGGGAAGCATCGCCCCCCGCTGCATTCGCTGCATCGGTAGTGCCACCCATCTGTGGTCCTCTGGCACGGTCTATCGTATCTTCTATATCCACTTTAGATGCTTCCCTCATCCTCATTAATGACCTCCCATCATACGCCGATTCCGTAGTGGCACTACCATGGAATCCACCTGCTGAGTGGGTCGCCTCCATCGCTGACTTCAGGGCAGCACTGGCAGCATCTTGTGCTGCCCCCGCTCCTCTACGCTCCGCCATCGCTCCCGCTGCATCCGCTGCCTCAGCACCCAAGGCATCAGGTCCCCGTCCTGCGATGTCCGCCATCGTTTCTGCTCCTGTCGCGATGCCTCCACGAGGTATAATCGTGTTGACTGTGGACAAATCCGCCATTTCCAAGTTCCCACCAGCATCCATCGCATCTGCTGTCCCTGCATTAAGACTAAACCGATCAGGGACACTTCCGAGGCGACCCAGGGCACGATCAGCATTCTGGAATCCCGATCTCATGGAGGACCCTATACCATCAAGGTTAGTATGGAACGAATCGGAGACTGCTTGTCCGAGATCGCGTAATTCCCCACCAGCATCTTTAGCGTCCTTACCTGCTTGAGTGAAGAAGTCTCGTGCTCCCTTGCCATATTTTTCAACGAATCCCGTTGCATCGTCTGCCCCCTTGTTAACGCCTTTCTCTATTCTTCCAGGGAGATTTGCCACATCTTCTTTTAGAGAACCTTCCCCTGTGGCATAACTCTTCAACGCCTTCACTGATGGTTTTAATAAATGATTTTTAACACCCTCTGCCATTTTCTTACTGAACCATTTAGTACCTTTACCTGTCGCGAGTTTCAGACCTTCTACAGTATCCATCCCATCAAACACATCGTCTATCACTTTCTTACCTCTTGCGACACCTTCTTTACCCTTGGCATTCAATTGGTCCATCGCCGATGTTGCCCGAGCATTTGCCTCCACATTAGCATTCTGAGCATTGTTGACCGCTGCCCGATTGAGATCTTCCATCCGTCCTATTTTTGAGTAATAATTTTGTAGGTCCATTTTTTATAATATATTATAATATAATAAAGAATGCCTAAAAAAAAAAATATTCTTAAAATGCTTAAAGTCAGGGATCCCTCTGACGGCGACTATGTGCGTCCCTTCAACGATGATAGAATACCTGCACTTCCGTGCCGTGCCTTGGTGGTTGGACGCTCCCAGTTATCAGGGAAAAGTTCACTCGTATTTAACTACATGGCAAGAGAGGAGTTATTTAAAGACTTTTTTGATCCATTGGACATCTATATAGTATCACCATCAATAGAGAGCGATCCTAAACTTTCTCTATTAATAGACTACCTGGATATTCCGAGATCTAATTGTATAGATGCTTACGACGAGTATTTAATAGGGTCTATATATAAACAAATTAAAGAAAATTTTATGGAAGCAAAGCGGGAAGGACGAGGACCAATCCACTCGTGTATTATATTAGATGACTGTTCCTTCTCAGGGAACCTCAAGGGAAAGAGAAATGGGGTGATCCCTCAAATGTTCCAGAACTCTCGCCATTACTGCGTGTCCCTTTTCGTTACTGCACAGCATTATTCAGACATACCGACAGCAGTACGAAATAACTGCACTGCTTTTTTTTGTTTTCAGTTGAATAATAGACAGACGGATGCCATTATTGAGGACCACTCCTTTATAGACCCGAAAATTTTTAAAAAAAAAATGAGAGAGGTGACTGCTGAGAAGCATTCATTCATGTATATATCATATGACAATGCTCTGCCGAAACGATACTTGGATAGCGATTTTAATTTTGTTGATATGACAGGAGATCCTATTCTATAATCTCCACTTGGTTACATTTTTCTTTATTAAATAGATGTGTGATGGAGTGTAACACGCCGTTACCACTTACCCGTTTTATAAATGGTAGTACCTCCGATACGGCAGTAATAGCGGTACACACACCCGCGACGCACCCTAACACAGCGACAACTATATCTAATCCACAAGTCATTATATATATAATGTTATATAATGCCTTTCATTCTTTTTTTTTAATATAATATTTTTGTGCCGTCGCCAGTGTATGTCCCATGGCAGATGCGTGGTCTATACCCGCTTGGATCATTTCGCTTACATCCTCTCTGGACTCGTATATTTTTCTAAGCATGGTGCATCCTATATTTTTACCCGTTTTAGAAAATGCCTCTTGAATTTCCTGTGTCATCTGGTTTGATGCGAGGGGTTTATCTCTCTTAGATACTTTAACTAATAGATAGGGGGACTTATTCCATTTGCGAGATAGTTTAATAATTTTTTTAACAATCTTAGGTACCTTTACCCTGTAACCATTATGTCGTGCTGACTTTCTGTCGCCGAGGTATATTTCCACGTGTACAAATTTTTTGTCATGTATAATATAGTTGCCGACAGGATTGGTTTCAGGCAGTTTCTTAAAATCTTTATCTCTAATAAATGTGATAGACCTATATACATTACGCACTGGGGGTAGACGTGTGAATAGTGCGGATATTAGTAACCTCTGCATAAGTTGGAACTGTTTAGTGTTTAATGTGTCTTTATGTTTAAGTCCATCTGATACAAATAATTTTTTATTATATTGGAAACACTCTTCTATCTTATCCCAGTGTACCCAGTTGTCTTCCTCTCGCTTAGACTTCTTTCCCTCTTCAACCAGAGCGAATATGACTGCATATAGATCTTTTAATTTAGACTGACATTTAGTATATATAAGTGCCATCTCAGCAAGTAGGTCGGGTTGTTGATGGTTGCCGTCGTCGTCCATCTGCCATTTAACTACATAGTGTTTAAGGTATCCTAATAGTGCTTTTAATATATCTGCCTTTCGCTGTGTTGTTATAAGTTGATGGTGTTTATATATAGGATAGACGTCCACGTCGGCACGTTCTATAGCATAAATAATGTCATCCCAGTTTTTAAAATGTTTATATTTAATTAGACACACCCCTGCCTTTTCGGGGAGAACCCCCATGCGATAAGCGAGGGCATACAGACTACGAGCATAACCTTTAGAGGTTCGCGGGTTCAGGGGCGTGTCGCCTTTAATGCGTGAAAATTTAAGAGACTCCATTGCTTTATATAATAGAACTATTATTTAAATAAATATTAATCAATTTTTTATAAATATACCATTTACCTTGTTTATAGAAGAGAGTGTATCCGCGTCCTCTTTTCGTATGCCTCCCGCATCTTATCCATCTCTGCCTTCTTCTTTCTCTTATTATTGATGTTATAATTTCTATTAACCTCGTCATTTCTTTTTCTGGCAGACACCATTCTATCCTTCTTCGTAGTCGCTTTACTTCTCTTAACGTTTCTTATAGCGAAGTCGCTCTCTCTAAATGCCCCTACTGCATTATACTCGCTGAAGTTCCACTTATTTCTGTTTTTCTTTCCTTTGGCAAATTTCTTTCTTCTTCTCCCCTTTTCCCTCGTTGCTTTTACCCCAAATTTAAACTGTCTAATCATCTCCGTTTCGCTCCCACCAATCTCTCCTCTCTTCTTCTCATCCTCCCAATCGCTGAATGGAACAATGGTTGTCGTCCCTTCGCCGTACCCGCCTTGGTCGTTGAAGTTCTCATCCTGATTTATAATCCTACCTAAAGCGGACACCGAACTTCCCCTCTGCTGACTATCTCTCATAACATAACTCCCAATTAAATTCCGCAATGCGGGGACGTTTCTAATTGCGTCGTGTGAGGAGAGTTTCTTCATTTTAGGGATAGTGATTTTATTTTTCTTACGTGTCGCCTTCTTAGTTTTCTTCTTAAATGTTTTCGTATCTACACAGGCAGTATAGTTTTTTCCAGAGTTAGTCTTTTTAGTGAAACACTTCGTTGGCATTATAAAATAGTGTTATATAATTTATCCGCTCTTTTTTATAAATATAAAAAAATAAGGGTGTACCTCATTTTTTTGTTTTTTAGTGTTTTTTTGTGTTTTTATATATATACATTTTATATCTCATATACTTTTTTTTTGACTACATTATAAATATACCATTTACCTTGTTTATAGAAGAGAGAGTATTATAGTAGAATAATGGGTTCCTCCATAAACAGACCACAACTATCGCACCCCTCTGCGTCGCCACCCTCATAAGCACCACACTCTTCGCATCCCACGACTTCATCGCTGTCGTCCTCCTCCCCTGGTGGTGGAAACATTCTCATAAAGGTGGACGCAAACGGTGGGAAGGTGTTAGTCATAGGGGGTCCATTATATCCTGGGGGGGGCACAAATGGTTCTTCAGTAGGGAAGAACCCGTGGCGATGACCAAAATGTTCCATCATTACGCAGTCATAATAGTCAGGGTCCGTCGCCAGTTTTTTATGGTCCAGATGGTTGTACTCTTCCCACATTTTGACCTTCCATTCCAGTCTTTCAATCTCCGCCTTCATTGAATTACCTGACACCACCAGTGCCTCCACGCACTCTCCTGCCCTCTGCAACTCTTCCCTGAGCGTCTTGTTCTCATCTGTTGCCATCTGGAGTGCCATGGTTTGTGTCTGTGTGTCTGCTTTAATATTTTTAAAATAGTGCCTTACGAGGGTCAAGCGGGACCGCAGGTGGCAGTGTGTTTTTTTATTATATTCTACAACTTATCCTCTCTTTTTTTAATATTCCGCTATAATTTTATTAATGTGCTTCTCTTTTTTTTCTTCATTACGTTTGTACGACTTGGTCTTCTTCATTTTTTTAATATACTCTTCAACGATGGGGTCTTTAATACCATGCTCTTCCAATAATCGCTGCAACTCTAAGACTCGGGTCTTCCAGGACTTCCTGACACAGATGACTCGGTGCGACGTGGGTTTTTTATCCTCGGCGTGTTTAAGCAGAGTTTCATTCATTTCCTTTACAAAATCCTCCGCTTTATAAGCACATACCTCCGCATGGAATAGTGCTTCATCCCCGCGGATATTTGCCGCCCATATCTCTTCTTCCTCGTCGCTCGGGACCTCCTCGGTCGCGTCGGTCGCCTCCTCCTCATCCTCCCCCTCCACTTCAATATTGGTTATAGTATTATAGACCTCTCCGTCGTCGGCGATGGGGACTGCTTTAATAATGCCTGTGCCCTTTTCATGTGCCCTAAGTTTAGCACCCCCTAGACTCTCCGCCTCCTCCTGCGACATATGAACGATGGCAGTGCTTTTCCCACACGCCACTAGGGTGCCCTCCCATGTGTCCTTTGTTTTCCTCGCTTTTCCAGATGGTAGTTTTAACTCGGTAACCATGACCGTCATGTACTTAGTCGGTACTTTCCACCGTATGCCCTGCTCGGTCATGAAAGTCCCATTTTTGAGTTCTTCTAACACGTCGTCAGCGTCCACGTCGTCCTGCTCTCGGAGGTATTTACATACCGTACGCATTTGTACCTGGTTGCCTGAGAAGGACCCCTCCTCATAAATGCCTTTCATTTTAAGTCGGAGCGGAGTAGCGGTCGTCATTTTAAAATAGTGCCTTACGAGGGTTAAGCGGGACCCAGTGTTTTTATTAATCTATATTTACTATATTATTATTCTTCAAATTTTTATGTGAGGGCAACTCGTTATTGGTCACCCGTCCTGAGGTTGCTCCGCCTCAGCATGTTCTTCCTCGCACCCCCCACAGTATTTATGCTCGTCATCAATAACAACGCCCCCGTCCTCTAATTCTACAATCTCACCGCATACAATACACGGTCCGATGTAGTTGTAGTGCTCCTCAAATAATTTATTTATTTCAGGTGCTGACTCGTCGTAGTAGACCTCATGGTCGGTGGGATCTTGCCCTGACCATTCGCAGTGCTGCTCGTGAATACTAATTAGTGCCTTGATGAGGATGTCATTGTAGATGTCAGTCTTGCTCATTTTTAAAATAGTGCCTTACGAGGGTCATGCGGGACCGCACGTGGCAGTGTGTTTTTTTATTATATTCTACAACTTATCCTCTCTTTTTTTTATTAATATATACGCAGTTCTCCAGGTTGCCCGACGGGTAGGTCCTGCCTCATTAGTTTTCTAATTTTCTTTTTACTACGGATACCGATGGCGTGGTAATCGTCTAGGCACATCGCCTGGTCCTCCGTCATGGGTCCTGGGGGGTACATGGTACTATCCCATTCAATCCAGTGCTTCTTTTCAGTACCAAACCCTGCGTCGCTGAAACGGACCCTCCAGTTTTTACGCTCAGCACGTTCCATGCACAGGAAATCAAAGCACGTGTTCATGAGGCAGTACCCCAGGCGGCGGTCCGCTGTTTTAAGAAGGTGCGTGTCCATTGGACCCTCATTAATTTTCATCCGCAGGGTGAGGGCGAGACGCCGACTGAAGTCCGCGACCTTCAACCGCTCTACCTCAGGGTCGGCATCCCTGTAGTACATAGTTTTTTCAAGACCCCTGTCCTCGCAGAATTTGTCATTAGCAGGGAACCAATAGTCGCGACGCTCTCCAGTGTGCTTATGCTGCAGGTAATAGTGTCCTTTAACACCGCGGACGTGGACCTTAACGGACTTTTGTTTTCCGCAGGAATGGTATGACTGACCTGACATTTTTAAACCTGACATTTTTAAAATAGTGCCTTACGAGGGTTAAGCGTTTATAATGTTTTATGATTGTATATTTACTATATTATTATCCATCAAATTTTTAGGTGAGGGCAACCCTCTTTTTTATATATATACCCTATAATATGTCACCCTCTAATTACACTCGCTTTCTTTTACGGGTCCGTGCCTCCTTTTGTAATGCTTTTATTTTATTCGCCTCCTCCTTTGGGAGGTATTGATGGGTCAGGCGGTAGCGGAACTGTTCCTTCGCGTTTTCAACCCATCCGTCGCCCATACGGGCAGTAGTCAGTTGAAAGGTATGCTTTATAGTACCGTCCTCCATCTCGGTCATGTATTTAGGGGACCATACGGTGACCGCCTTTTGATCCCCCGTCATACGCATATGAAATACGCCTTTCAACGCTGACCCTGTGTCGTTTAATGGGCACAGTGCCATCGCCTCGCATACCCGTATTATGAACGTCTTTACATGGTCGCCCGCCGCGACACCCAGCATACAAATGGGGTGTATATGGAGGGGCATTACTAGGGACGCGAAGTGCTCATGCTGTGCGTTATACATTTCAAGGGTCCGCTCCTTTAGCATTTGGGCGACTAGCACGTTCCGTGTGATTACGTTACGCGGGTTTTTAAATGTCATGGTGCTGTGTCTATGCTTTAATAATGC
>TARA_R110001592_G_scaffold361620_1_pt1 | contig 14383 bp, 17 predicted proteins | sample TARA_R110001592 | Tara Oceans TARA_R110001592 (sample SAMEA4398387) | marine metagenome | biome: Polar Biome; feature: [SRF] surface water layer (ENVO:00010504); material: water (ENVO:00002006), including particulate matter (ENVO:01000060) such as... | depth 5 m
AAGCCATAACCATACCATTCGGAAAAGGTGCTAAGACTGTTGAGATTTATGATTGTCCTGATTTGGATTTAACTTATTCAAAGTTGAAGGGTTCGGGAGATTGTTGGTATCCTTTGACAGTTTTTTGTCCTAAGTGTAGCAATACACATGAGTTCAATAGTCGAGGTAATGAATGGAGGCCAAAGTGGTTAATTGAAGAGATGGATTATTCATTTACAATTCATTACCGCACCGATGTTAATGGTGATACTTTCGCTGAGTGTTCTAAGTGTGGATTTGATTTAAGGGATGAGTATATTTATGGAACAACGGATGAGCCTAAAGAAACTAATTTTAATGCTGATTATCACCAAGTATCTCTCATAGGGGTGTCTTATGCAGACGGATGCTTTGTCATTCCATTAGAATCCTTCAAAGAGGCCATTAGAGAGGGCTACAAGCGAAAAGCAACCCTCTTTGCTACTGTCGGGTCATTATCATATAAAATCGCTTGGGAAGCATATTCCAATCCTGACAACATAATTTCTAAAGATAAGTGTGTGTTTTTGAGGAAAAACTTATGGAAACAGGCGTAAAGTTCATTAGGGAAAAGAATCTAAGGTTATAGTATGAAGTTGAATGCGAGAGCCAAGATGGATGAAATCGCTGAACAAATTGGCGGTTATGAACAACTCCGAGAGGAGATGAAAATGGCGGGATATATGGATTGGAAAACGGCACAGTTTTATCCAATAGTTGCATGGTTTCCTGATTATATGGATTATGCAGATGTAGTGGGTATAGCCGTAAGGAACGGATATTCATTTAAGATTCTTTATGGGCGCACAATTACACCGCACGACAAAGTTAATTCATGGTATGATTATGTATCCTTACATGATAATTACGAAAGCATTACGGAAGCACTTTTAGACCATCATAAGGCCATTATCGCAACTGAGATTGATTGTGCAGAAAACGATTTAGGGATGGCTTGGGAGGAGATTATTCAAGGAGTAATTGATGGTGTGAGGGCTACAAAATATGATATTAACGATGATGATTTCCTGATTAACTCTATTGATTCTATCAATTTTTCCGAAACAGAATCATGGTTGTCGGAACATGAGTCATTTAGAGTTCTTTTCAATGCTTTGAAAAACTTAGGTATCGGTGAAGTCAATACATCAAGCGCAGGTTCACAACAGGATTCGGAAGTAATCAATATATCTGAAGATTATTTCGATGAGGATTTCCAAAATGAGTGGGCATAACCGACAGGCTTAAATATCAAGTAGCCTCTATTACCACTATGATGCTTTCTGAGGGTGTAAAAGGTTCACTTATGAATCTTTGTCGGGAAAAACAATCTTTGAGATTGGAAAAAAGCAAATTAAGAAGGTTATTTACTTCAATGCGACCTGCATATACTGAGGCTGAAGAGTTTTTCGTTCAAAAATATTTGATGTGTGATGATTTAGTCGCAAAAGGTATGTATTTGGATGGATACGGTAATGCACTCATTAAGGTAAATAATCCTGATGGAACAGAATCTAAAACGCTATGGTCTTGTCACACAGATACAGTCCATAGGAAGGCAGGTATTCAAACAGTCCACTTTAATCCCATTGATGATAAGTTCAGCACTACTGATGGTTCATGTTTGGGTGGAGATGATAACTCAGGAACTTATCTTATGCTTGAGATGATGAGGGCAGATGTTCCCGGCTTATACATTTTCCATAGAGCAGAAGAAGTTGGAGGGTGTGGCTCATCATGGATTGCGAATAATTGTGCAGATATGTTGGAAAACTATGATAGGGCAATTGCATTTGATAGAAAGGATGTTAATAGTATTATTACTCATCAAGGTTCTAAAAGGTGTTGTTCTGAGGCATTCGCAAAGGACTTAGGAAAGAAATTGGGTATGAATCACAGGTCGGATTCAACAGGCTCATTTACGGATACTGCAAATTACGACCATATCATTCCTGAATGCACAAATCTGAGTGTAGGTTATTTTGGCGCACACTCAGCAAGGGAAACACAACTTTTAGATTATATTGTGAGGTTGAAAGATGCTTTCATACGGATTGATTGCGAAGGATTAGTCACTGAGAGAAACCCTAAAGCACCTGTTGAATACAATATGGGAGGATACTATGGCTACGGAGGTCTTGTAAAACCTTCTAAAGAGGCTCGAACTGCTATGGGTTGGTCTAAACAAGATGATATTAAATGGAAACAAGACAAGAAAAAGTCTAAGAAGGGTGATGAGGATAAAGAACAAAAATCATTGACTGACTTTGAAAATAACAAAGAAATCACTAAAGAGGATTTGTATGCTATTTTGGATGGTGCAGACGATGATGATTTAGGGCCAAAATCTAAAAAATCAGGCAAAGAAGAAAAGATTGAAACCATAGATGATTTTGAAGAACCTGATTATGATGAGTTCTTCATAGGTCTTGCAGATTGATGCAAATGCTTAAAAGGGTAAGGATACTACTTTACCTTATGAGCAAAAAAAATGGTTGGACTAAGCGAGTTTATGAATTATTATCTGAGAGGGCTATGAGTAGCACAGAATTATCTCAGAAACTTAAAGAAACACATAGGTATAATCCTCATGCAAGAAAAATTACTCTTGTTTTGAGAGCAGATAAGGTAAGATTCATGGAATTAGATAAGGTGGGTGTCGAATCATGGACTCGGAGAGAGTCGCATCAAGTAGTTTTATGGGGCAGACCTGATAAAAACTATGGTGATTCTTACCCATATTTGAGTTCAAACTGATAGTTAAACTTAAATACTTGACGACAACGGAGATAACTTGGGGGAATTGAAATTATTGAAAATAACGATAGATGTAGCGAATGCAAAGGAATGAGTTTTGAAAAGAACTTACATGGTGAGGAGAGTTGTAGTGACTGCGGATTGGTCGCTTCAAGGATAATCATAGATGATGGCCCTGATTGGAGAAATTACGATTCAGATGGAGGAAACTCAGGAGAGCGAGCAGGTATGCCCTCCACAGAACTACTCCATGACAAAGGACTTACCACAGAAATTGATTGGAGGAATAGAGATTTTGCAGGTGCAGGGATTTCATCCTCAACCGCAAAGATGTTTAGGAGATTGCGAAGGCAACATCAAAGAACAAGAATAAGTAATTCTAAGGAACGGAATCTTTCTGTTGCACTTGCCGAATTACAAAGATTAGGCAGTCAAATGGATTTACCTAAACAAGTAAGGGAACAGGCGGCATACATTTACAGAAAAGCAGTTGAAAAAGGTCTTGTAAGGGGTAGGTCTATTGAGGGTGTAGTAGCCGCATCAATTTATGCCGCTTGCAGAATGGGTCAGATTCCGAGAACTCTTGATGAGGTTGGTGCTTATTCAAGGACAGGGAGGAAAGAGATTGGAAGGACTTTCAGGGCAGTAGCCCAAGAACTTAAATTGAGAGTTCAACCATCCAACCCTAAAGATTATATTCCAAGATTTTGCTCTATACTCAATCTCCCACAGATTACTCAGCGTCAAGCATTAGAGATTCTCGCTGATGCTGAGAGAATTGAACTGACCGCAGGGAGAGGGCCAACGGGTATCGCCGCCGCATCAGTCTATTTAGCGAGCCTAATGACTAAGAACTCAAGGACTCAAAGAGAAGTTTCGGAGGCGGCAGGGATAACTGAGGTCACAATTAGAAACAGATATAAGGAATTGTGTAAGGCATTAAGCATCAATCCACATGATTACTGACCGATTACTTTAATAAGGTCGCAGGTCAAACAATAGATAAGGTGAATATGATGAGGAATAAAGCAAGTATGCTCGATAGTTGGTTGGATGATTGGTCTGCAAAGTTAGATGAGATTGAAAGTAAGAGCGAAAGGGATGAAATTATGAGTATTGAACTTTTTGAAAAATACACTTCATTTATGATGAGATTTGTTAGAACTCCCTCGAAGATTTTTAGTTTCGCAAAGATTGATGAGGAGGAGTAATTATGATTGAGATAGATTGCGTGAATGGTTTTGATGCGAGAGAATGGAACTCAAAACAAGGTGATAAGCACAATATCTATATCAAGAGTTCTGATGGTGAAATTGGTTGGTTGGACTTACAAACAGGAAAGTTTCACAATAAGTCTGAAAGTAATTTTGGATTTGTAGGTGGTGATTCATCAAGAGTCACCATCAAACATAAGGATACTGAGTTATATCTTGGCTATATTGATAATGATGTTTATAGTGGAGATTCCGATGATGAATTAGAATCCCTTAAGGAGTCAATTAGTAAATTAACCTCACAGAAGTTTGATGGTTTTGAATTAGAATTGAACATTGGCCCATCAAGAGAAATTAGAAAAAATGGAAAATCAGCATGGGCTAAGGCAAACATTACTGTCCGAGTTCAAAATCCTGAAGATATTGAATCAATGTATTCTGCGGTGTCTGATATGGCGGCTTCAATGCTTGAGATTGAAACAAAAAAGTTAATCAACCGACACAGTTAAGTAGGATAAGGAAAAGTAATGAAGTATGAATCTCATTTCGTTTGCGGAGTCTGAGGTTGATTGTGAATTATCCAATAATTTACTTCAAAATGTTGATGCAATAACTTTCAAAAAAGCAATAATGATAAGTAAAAAGTTTATACTAAGGTGGAGATTTAGAGTTTGTCGGATGTGTAAAAGAGAGTTTGATATAGAGGAAAAGGGTTTTGGATATAGTTGTGGGTGTTTTAAATGAAAAAAATAGGAAAAGTAAAACTTGGAATAAATAAGGACTTAGAAGTAGTTATCGTAAGTGATGTGGCTATGAATGGCGAAGCAGACAAAGACGATTTGTATTTTGTCATGTTTAATATCATGCACCAACCATTGAGATTATCAATTACTACTGTGGGAGATTTACTCTCCCTCGCTAAAGAGAATACAGGTAAATCGGATGAAGAATTATTAAGCCAATTAGAATCTGACCCTGAGCAATATGTGTTTTCTGCACTTGGAAACTCAGAACTATTGATGGAACGGAGTAGTGAAAAAATCAAAATCCCTCTTGATAGTGAAGAGTCTGCAAATAAGGCAAGAATCATTATTTCATCTATGATTGATAAACAGAAGTTCATTCAAGAGTCAAATTATCAAGTTGATGGAGAAGTTATCGTAAAAAGACAAGATGTGGATACATCAAACATGATACCTCAATTAACTATTATGCTCGACATAATTAAGAATTGGAATAATTTGGATTTAGAAGAATTAGAGAAAAGACTCTCAGGACAATAGATTCATATACCTCATTGGAGTATTGATTGACATGACGAAAAAATTATCTTCTGAGAGCCAAGCCGACATTAAAAAAGTTTATCAAGAGTTATATTGCACTCCAACGACTATCACACCTGATGGCGTTGATGTAGCAGTTAATCTGAAAAGTTATCTTGCCGATGAATAAAGATAAAGCCGCCCATGTGTGCTATTCTCAACTAATTGATAATTCGGGTTGAGTTTCAAATAGATTCCCACTTGCCTTCGACTTGGCGGCGACCTCTTAAAATCGTCATATAGCCGTTCTATGATGTGTCTTGCACCCATTGATTCTGTGTTGTGCATCATGTATCCATCTATCGTATCTGCATGGATACCTACTATCCCATATTTCTTGCCCATACCCTTCGGTTAGTGTCAGTCCTATTAAACTTTCCTACTCATTGTCTATGAAACATCTAAATACTTCTTTGGAGATTGACTATTATGAATGAAATTATTATTGATACTGATATGAAGCCGTTATCGGGGAACTTAGATTATTTCAAGGGCAGTCCATTTCCGATTCCAAGAAAAGAGCAAGAGGTGGTGATTCCCCTGATTGCTGACGAACTCCGTAATGGAGTAAAGAACATCATCCTTGAGTTGCCGACAGGAACAGGAAAGTCAGCAATATCATATTTTATCCCTAAGTTATCACAGTATAATTCCTACATCATAACTCACCTAAAGGGGTTGCAGAAACAATATGTGGATGAGTTGCCTATGATGGATAATGTCATGGGTAAATCAAACTATTCTTGCAGGTTAAATATTGATGCGGGTTGCGAAGATATGGAACTGATTGAGGAGGCATTAGAAGATGCCCTTTCGGGCAATTATGTTTCGGATGGTTGTTCCACAGATTTAGCCCCTTGTTCAACGGTGAAAGATTTCAATTGCCCTTTTAAGTTTTCAATTGGAAAATTAGCCGAAATAGATACTGAAACTTCGGTTAATTCATCCGATTTTTGCGGATATTATTCTTCACTTTATGATGCTTTTATGGGTGATTATTTTTTGACAAATGCGAGTTATTTGATGTCAATGTGGCCTTTGGGAGTTTTGCGTGAACGGGATTTATTGATTGTGGATGAAGCACATAATTTGAGCAACAGTTTGATGAATCATTTTTCTTTATCTCTCTCTAATTCATCGTTTGAAAAACTCTTCAACATACCGACATATTCAGACATCAAATCAGCGAAAGGTGAGCAAAAGAAAAGACTCAGTATGAGGCGAGATAAATTGCTTAGGTCTTGGAATCCTAAAGATGGAAAGAATGCAGGGTTTGGTATTCCTTCTGTGCCTTCAATGCAAATCGGAACTGCGAAAAGGTCATGGGAATTGGGGGCGAAAGTTTTTAGAGCCTATTTCACATTCATAAGTGAGATTATTAGCACAAATATGGAGAGAAAACTTTATGTTGGTGAAACGATGAGGTTCGCTAAAAATCTAAATCAAAAATTAAATCAATTGAAACATAAATTAAATGATTGGAGTAATTGGGTGTGGACTAAGAATAATGAACTTAATCCCTCTAAAATTACATTCAAACCATTATCAATTAAGAGGGATGCTGAGGAGTTGATACATAGTTGTGCTAAACAAAGGATTTATATGAGTGCAACAATCGGTGATATAGATGTTTTTTGCGACGAATTAGGCTTGGATAAGGCAGAAACAACCTTCATCAAATTGAACTATTCCCCATTCCCTATTGAGAACAGACCCATATATACAACAATCAAGGGTGGTTCATTAACTTACAAAGGAAAGACTGAGGATGATTATTACAAGACTGCTAAGGCAATAAGTGAAATTGCTTGGAAATACAAAGACAAAAAAGGATTGATACTCCCATATACAAAAGAAATCACTAAAGATGTAATAGAGGCTATCAACAAATATCATCCTTTTGTTGGAGGGAGGTTAAAATCACACACAGATAACCCTCAAGAACGAGATGATTGTTTTGAGAACTTTGACAACTCTAATTCAAACGACATTCTAATATCCACTTACGCCAATCAAGGATATGATGGAAAAGATGTTGATTTCTGCATTATCGTCAAGTTGCCTTTTAGTTCAATCGCTGATATTCAAGTTAAGAAAAAGATGGATGCGAACCCGAAATGGTATAAATCAAAGGTTGCTATGGAATTAACTCAGATGTGTGGGAGAGTAGTGAGGAGTAAGACTGATACGGGTGATACATACATCATTGACCCTTCTTTCGATTACCACTACAATAGAGGGATTGGGAACAAACCCCTCAAGACCGAAATGCCTATATATGTCTGCGAGAGTATTGAAAGTAATAGGTGAGGTTATGAGAGAAATAAAATGGGTGGAATGTAGGTTGTGTCGAACCCCATATCCCAAACCTACTCTTACAAAAGATTTAATTTGTGTGGAATGCTATGGAGGTCATGGAAATGAAAGTTGCATTGTGCGGTAAGATGGCTTCAGGAAAAACAACGATGGCTAAAAAAATCGTTGAAAGTTTAGGATTTAATAGATTTAGTTTAGCCACAGGAGTAAAGGACTTTGGAAACTATTTGTTTGATATTCCCAAAGGTCACAAGGATAGGGTTGCATATCAAAAAGTAGGAGAAGGAGGCCGAAACTTTTTATACCCTGAGATTTGGATAGATGTTCTTTTGAAAAATGTTGAGTTGAGTGGCCTCGAAAATATTGTAGTTGATGATGTCAGGTATGAGAACGAAGTAAAAAGATTCAAAGAAGCAGGGTGGAAAATAGTTAAAATCAATATTGAAGATAATCACCAAGTAGGAAGATTACAAAAAACATACCCCGACGATTGGGAAACTCATGCAAACTCAAGAAGCCATCCATCGGAATCTGAGATTGATACAGTTAATGCAAATAACTTTGATTTAATCATTGAGGCATCAAACCCTGAAAAGTATGACTTAATATTCACTAAGATTAGTGAGTGGACTTCATAATTCAATGATAGGCTTCAAAGTCAGAACCAAAGCCTTCAATAACTTCTGCACCCATCAGGCTCTTTTTCATGCCGAATATTCGGCTTAATACTAATCCTCCGATAGTAAGCATAAGGCCAACACCGAGCAAGTTTTTGCTATCCCATAGTGTTTCACTCTCAAATGCTCTCGCACCTGAACTTGGGCCTTCAATATCTATGATGCCCATGAATCCCATTCGACCAAGTGCCTCTTGGAACTTAAACCAATCAACATCCATCTCATTCTTGAGTGTTGTTGAACCATCATCCAACTTGACTGTTTGGTTGGTGGAGTTCTCAACTGATATAAGGTTTGCGTCTGCTTGAGGGTTTGAATCTTGCATAGCCCTGACAATAGTTTCTCTATTTGGGAAAATCAGAATCCTACATCTATTGTGCATTACATTCCTATTGGTGGATGTATCAACTTGACTGTGAGGATATACAAGGAATTGAACCACTCGTTCATCGTTATCCCTGCATCTCACATACTCTCGGCAAATATCTGTGCTACTGAAATATTGTCTGCCTGTATATATTTTCCCATCCTTAAGGGGATGCCCATGAATAGTCCACATTCTTTGCATTTCACTAAATCCATTCTTAGCCTTATCTTCAGCACCTTTCTTTTCAGGTGATACTTCAATTCGACTTAAGCCACCGTATGAAGGTTCTCCAAGTTGATAAACTCCATTGACATCATAGACATAACACATCCACTCTCTTTGCTCATTAGTGTTGTCGGAATATTTTTTCATATCCTCAATGGCTTGTTCTGAGAACTTATTCCATTCTTGTCGCCATTGTTCCATACTCCTAAAGAATAATTTCTGATTGTTAAAGGTATTGATTGGTGGAGTCTGAGAGATTTGAACTTTCAGCCACTTGGATGCAAACCAAGCGTTCTTCCAAGTTAAACTACGACTCCTTGAAAATAAAGGTGTAGTGGGTAAAAGCATGAGGGGGGGAATCAGGAACTCCCACCCACTACATTATCAACTTATTTTTTTTAGATGTTAAACCTTCTGTTCCTAAAAACACAAACGCTTAAATACCTCACCACAACGATTATAAATTATCCCACAACAAAATGGGTGTCAAAATATGGAGGAATAAAATATGGAAAATAATAATGAAATTGAGGCGTTTTTAGCAGAAATTGAAACTGAACAGGAAGCAAACAAGGGTGAACGAACTTATGTTCAAAGAGAAACCCTAAAGGCTACTATTGATGAGGATAGCGGATACAGTCAAATGTATGAAGGCTACATCCTTGAAGGTTTCACAGAAGGAATTGAAGGACAGTATGGAGTTTCAACCGCAGTCCGAATTATTGCACCTTCTGATGGGCGAAGAATGACTCTTTGGCTTACAGGATATGAACAAGAGCATCTAAAGAACTTTATTCAATCTTCTTTGGATAACGACGCATCTTACCCTATGGAGATTAAGTTCGTAAGACATAAGGTTGATGGAAAGAATGGCCGACAATACAACCGATTCTCGGTCAAGTTGCTCAGTTCGGGTGAAGATGTAGTAATCCCACCTGTGCCTGACGACCAAATGGACTCCAAGAAGTGAGGCCAAAGTCAAAACTACTTATCAATTACCCCACACCCCTGCGGGGGTTGGGTTTCTTAGGATACATTTAATTACTTGATATAAACCTCATGTTTCGTCAGGTGTAATTAAATACCTCATAGGAGAATGGATTAACATGGTGCAAGAGATTCCTGATGATATTTACGATTTCGTTTCTAAAACGGTTGTAAAATATAATGACATTACTATCAGTATGAAGGATATACATGACAGGAATGTATTTGGTAATAACCAAACGGGTTCAGGATTTTGTATCAAGTATAGTATCAAGGCTATCAATCACAAAGAGGCAGGGTCGGATAAGATTATGGTTGAGTTCACTATCTCAGATGGTGAATACTCAGTCAGATGCTTCGCTCACAATGCTAATGAGAATTATCTTGAGGGTGCTTTAGAGGATGAGGCAATTGCAGATATGGTTCAAACTATTGCCCGCAGTCAAAAAGAAGGCAAGAGGGTTGAGTTAAGAGGTCATTACACTAATGTAGGAACTAAGAGATTATTCCTTGTTGATTGTATGGAACTTGATGATGGTTTTCAAGTTTCTCAAATGACTACTGAACAATTTCAAGAGTTCAAGGGTTTGTGCAATAAGTATGATATGACTCCACTCGATTTAATGATGAGGGATGATACTCTTTGGGCTGAACTTTATGCTATGGACTTTTTGAAGAAGGCGATTTTGCTATTCTGTTTATCCCCTAAGAGAAAACAAGACATGATTCATGTAGGGATTGTGTCAAGTCATGGTGAAGGAAAAGACCATTTAATTGAAAGAGTCATTCAACCTCTTGTTCCTTGCCGAAGGGCAGGTTCAGGAAAAATGGCTACAATACCGGGTCTTTTCGGTGCTATGTCAGGGGATGATTTGAATGCTATTGAGGTTGGTTTATTACCCAAGATGAACCATGAAAGAGTCGCTATCAGCGAGTTTCAAACATGGGGTGATGAAACCTTCGGAGAGTTGATGAACATGATGGCGAATGGGCAAATTGAAATGCAAAAAGGCGCACTTGATGTTGAGAGAGAAACAACTTTGAATCTTCTATTCTTGGGTAATCCGCCGAACTATTATACAGAAGATATGGATAAGCGAGTGATGCTTGATGCGTTTGGAAAATATACATTCCAAATTATTTCAAGGCTTACTTTAATTTTCACGCAACTTTCTTTGTCCGATGGAAAAGCGGCACAAAGGATTAGAGATGCAATTATCTCATCAATGGATGGAGATTTTCAAGAATCTGAGATTGCTGAAAAGGTGGCTAAATGGCGAAAGTTCTTCAGGGAATACTTGAGGTATGTCAGCCATACAACACCTAAGTTGAAGGACTTTACAGGCTCTATTAACGGCACTTACGACGATTTAGAGCAGAAGCCTCAATTCAAAGATGCGTTTTGTATCCGAACTGCGACTGATAATAGGAAGTATCAAGAGTTTGCTAATCTTGTGAGAGGGTTTGCTCGGCTCATGGGTGATACTGTTATCACTTTTAATCATGTCATGTATGCGGCAGAAATATTTGAGTTGTCATTGGAAACCTTGACTGAAAAGTTCCCTACAAAAGCGTGGGCAAGCGGAGTTGATGAAAAATTGTTGAAGTTGTATGAGTGCATCAAAGAAAAATGTCCTGTCGGCCATAATAAGCGAGAGATTCAAAAGGAATGTGGAATATCAAATGAGGATTTGAATACTTTGACTAAACTCAAGGCTTTGACAAGATTTGATGATGGAACATTCTTTGTTAATGCTGATTGGAAAGAGGGGTTGGAAATATGACGGGAGAAACTAAGGCTGAGATTCAAACATGGGCATACTTGAGGGCTTACTATTATCCTCGATTTGTGGAGGGCATCACTAAACTATCATGGGATATTAGATTCCAAGTTTTGTCGGAGATTCATAGTTCTTGGAGTCCTATCCCTCCTGACCCTGTGGGTGCTATGATGGAGTATGTTGCTGAACATAGTTATTTTAAGTTCTTCGTTCATGGAGTCGAAGTTCAGCCTGACGGTTATTTTAGGTTGCACAAGTTAATTTCAGCAAATCTTGGCCGAGTGGGTATCTTCGATGATTAAGACCCATACCATTATATATCAGTTAATTTGATATAATGATATGAATGTTCTATCAGGTTCACTTTATGCAGTAGCAATAGTTTCTGCATGGAGGGGAATTACAATTGTTGAGGATGTTGTTTTCAAGAATGAAGAACGCCCCATTCAAAGTGCTTTAATTTCACTTGCATTAGCGGGAAGCATACTTTTGTATAAGCATGAGGATGTTTCTAAACTATTCAAACCCGCAACCTCTAAATAGGTCTGCATAGATTTACTATTATGCGAGAGGAGGTTCAGCAACGGGCTTTAGAGGCCATTAACCGAATGATGCGGGATGGCGTAGGCATTATGCGGGCTTCTCGGTTATCTCGGACAACCCGAAGAACAGTAAGAAATTACATGAGGCTCATGGGTATCCGAAGTAAGATGGTTCGAGGCAGTTTGAAAATAATGCCGAATATGGAACAAAGAATCAATTCTTTCATTATGCACATGAATAATGGATATTCTGCAACTGCTTCAGCAAAAGCAGTAGGAACAACCGTAAGAACAATGGCTCGGAAAGAGATTAACGGTAATCCAATTATGATTAAACAAGGAAACTTTTGGAGGCTTAATGTCGTTCCTATTTACCGACAAAGTATTGTAGTTTATGGGAGAATTGTAGGTCTTGGAGATAACATTCAAGGCTCAGGCGAAGTTCCCAACCAATTAGATGAGAATAGACCTGATACTCAATCCAATCTTCAAGAGGATGATATTAAGTCGCCCGAAGCCGATACTGCAATTTGGTTTCAAGTGGACTTTGACGATTTCATTACCACATTAGACCGACAAAGGGTTGGTGCATATTACCGACCCTTGATTATGGATGCTTTGAGAGTTCAACTTGAAACGCCTAATATCCCTGATGATAGTTTGGCTCTAAGATTCTTGAATAATAATGATGTCCGACAACATTCAACTGCAAATGATAGGTTGGATGATGGAGAGATAACAAGATTAGAGCAGATTATGAGCAGATACAATGTAAGGCTACATACCCCTGCAAATTATGGAGTTGATGATAACTTAGTTCCAAGAGATGTTGAGTTTATCCCCCTTAGTGATGTAGGGCAAGAAGTTTCTTTCGGAGATTTCCAAGTTTTCATGCTTAGAGGAGATGAACCTTCAATTTATCCTCCTGACTCACCTGTTGAAATCAGATTAGATTATGATTTACAAGATGAATTAGACGATAACTAAGCGAAAAGGTTATAAGACAGAACATTGAAAATCTCAATATGGCTGAGTTTTCTCTCAAGGATACGCTGATTGGAGGAGGGATACTCTTCGGAATTGGTGTTTTTATCAAGAAAGTTAAGGGGAAAAAACAAGTCGAGGTTGATTCTCAAGATTGGGGAGGCGACCCTGATGGGCAATTAGCAAAGGCACTTGCGAAAGTGAGAGAGGAATCAAAGAAGCCAAGAGAGCCTTTGAAGATTGAAAAATTACCTGAGCCATCTTCCCCATATTATGAAATTACTGTGGAATCCTCCTCTAAGGATAATCTTGGAAGTTATGATTTTGATGGAATAACTTTGGAAACTGAATTGGATTCAGGTTATGGACTTTCAAGAGATTATGGTGAGGGTGGGGATGAGCCTATCATGTTGCCTGAAGATGCGATACAAGATTACAAAAGTCAAATTAGTTTGACTACATACTCTTTAGAGCCTGATTGGGATGAGGATACTGAGGAGTGGTATGGTGCAGAAAATACAAACATTTGGAGAGGCACAATCAATTTCCCTGAAGGAAATCTAAGAGAGGGTGGTGAGTTTTTTACAAGAGCGTTTGGATTTACTACTGATAGCGAGAGCGAGGCTGAACAAGCAATAATGAATCACATCCTAAATACTCTTGATGTATATGCGAGGGAACGAGGAGATGATGGAGAGTTTCATCATTATTGGGCTGAATCCTTTGATGCTGAATCAAAATCCGATTGCCCCCCTGCGACTAAAGATGTTGCTATCAATACAAAAAATAGAAATGCAACCATTAAAAATTATGGATATGGCCCGCTAAATGTTGAAGAACCTGCGGATTTTTGGAAAGATATTGCGAAACAATGGAAAACAACTGAAAAGGCGGCAAAGAAATCTAAGTGTGGAAACTGTGTTGCTTTCGATAGGTCGCCAAGAATGAAAGACTGTATGCCGGGAGAAACATCCGATGGCGAAGGAGTCTTAGGATATTGTTGGATGCACCATTTCAAATGTCATTCAGCAAGAACTTGTGATACTTGGGCAAAAGGAGGCCCAATCACTACTGACAAGGTTTCTGAGGGTTGGGGAGAAAGAGCATTCCCTAAGATGGAAATGAAAGGTGGAGGCCACATGGATTTTGGCTCAGAAACTTTTAATGCTATTGAGGTTGCGGAATCATTTAAT
>TARA_R110001592_G_scaffold64118_2_pt1 | contig 14377 bp, 22 predicted proteins | sample TARA_R110001592 | Tara Oceans TARA_R110001592 (sample SAMEA4398387) | marine metagenome | biome: Polar Biome; feature: [SRF] surface water layer (ENVO:00010504); material: water (ENVO:00002006), including particulate matter (ENVO:01000060) such as... | depth 5 m
AGAATCTACCGTTGTGTACGCCTCAGGTGTGATTCTAAATGAACCAGCTGCGCCGTCAATATTTGGTAAATCTGTACCTCTTGTAATTCCTAATGTTGCCATTTTTTCTTAGTTTTTAAATGTTAAATGTCATTTTGGAGTTATTACTCCTCATGATTTGTTTCACCTGATCAGCTAGCGCAGACCCTTGTGGCTGCTGTCCTAACTCAGGTGATTTAGTTGAAATATTTGCCGCCTTATCTACTATACCGCGTTGCCCATCGCTGAGCCCCTGCGTGTAAGCCGAAGAGACTATCTTATCGACATTATCTCTTACTGCCATCGTAGATGAGAGGGCATCGAAATCCCAGCTTCCGTCTTCGTTGACAAACGAGTCAAAAAAGCTTTCTATTTGGGAATTGTTTTCTTTTAGTTGATTTTTGTAGTTTTCATCTAGTCCAAAAGTAAATGATTTGTCGTTTCCAAGGTCAAACTCTAGACCTTCTAACGCATCTACTTCTTTGGACATATCAGATAACCACTGATCGTTAACAAAAGAATTATTTGCTCTCGATTGAGATTCAGGAGCTTGATATTGAGAACGTAAGTTCTCTATGGAATTTCTAGCCTTCTGTGCCTCCATCTTAAGCTGAAGCTTAGCAACGTTAACTTCTTGCTCAGACGCTAAGTCTGCATCAAGGTTATACTTACTATTAAGAAGCAGTTCTACCTCATCCGCCGAAAGGCTTGGGTTCTCAGTGGCCATTTGTACTTTTACTGCCGTTAAATCGTCCATCTCAGACGGATTTAATGACTGGTACGTAAACCAATCCTGAGGGTTCCTGCCAGTCTCTTGTACGAACTTGGCAATTGCCTCCACCCTTTCGTCAAGCTGTGGTGCTTCTTGTGGTGCAGTGTTAAACTCGTCTAAAGAAGATACCTTCCTCCCAAGCTTCTCGCTTAAGAATCCGAAGACCGCTTCTTCAATCTCGTTATCTGAGTACTGCGGGCTCTCATCACTTACAACGCTCTTTTGTTGTGGTTGTGATTGTTCTGTTTCTACCTGCGGTTCGCTCTCTGGAGTTGTATCCTGAGCTACCTCTGGGGTAGAAGTTTCTTCAACTGGCTGAGACTCCTGCTGGGGAGCCTGCTCTGTAGTTGTAGTTTGTGTGTCTGCCTGCATAGAGGCAGCAAGTTGTTCGGGAGTATCAAAGATCTCCGCTTTTTCAAATTGTTCGTCCATTATATTAAATTAGTTTGTTATTTTAGTATTCTACGTGGAGTATTAGTTTTGCTGTTCTATCAGCTGTATAGTCCATTGCCCCACTTATTTGAATTCCCCCAACATAAACTCCATGACTAAAACTAGTATCCTCTGATCCCTTTAAAATTAAATCGTGAGAACCTCCACCTCCAGCTCCACCTGTATCTTCGGAAACACCACTAAACATTCTAAGTATGCTCATAGTGTCAATTTTGTCAACATCGTCTGAAGTACCCCCAGTATCCGAAATAAGGGCTATCTCCCCTATGTATTTATTTAATGCAAAATTATCAGCGGTAATATCAGCAGTAACATTTAATGTTCCGTCACCCGATAAGCTTCCACCGTTATTAGATTTAAAAAACAAACACCTTATTACGTGATCGCTTATTCCTGTACTTTCCGCCTCAAAAAATGCATTAATAATCTTACATGCTCTCGAAGGAAGTGGAAGCTCAGTAAGATCAAAAAGAACATCCCCTCCTCCGTAAGCTGTATCACCATCAACGTTAACCGTTACTTCTATTATATCTAATGCCATGTCTTTATGTTATTATGCTAGTGAAACCCCTGAGTTATCAAAACCAAATACCCCATATTCAATTAATGTGTTAGCTTTTGTCCCAATAGCTTCGTAAGTCTTGTCGACCCCTACTGGAATAAATGCAAACTCACCACCACCAATTTTAGCACATATAGCTGTGTTTGCTTCAGTCTCGTTACGGACGTAGATGTAGTTTTCTAACTCTGGGTCCATATTTTTTATATATAAATAAGCTCTCTCTAGCTTATCATTTGCTTTGTACAACAACAAATCATCTGTGTCAGCTGTTGTACCTTTTACTTTAGCTCGTATAAGGCTACCCGAATCAGCTTTAAGTGAAGCATTAACAGCTACATTAAAGGGAGAGGATAGAACATCCGAGCTAGATAAAGTTAATGTTGCTTTTACTGTTGCCATTAAGCTTCGTAGATTACCAGGTATTCAACAGTCATGTTAACAGCAGACGTATCAATATCTATGTCGTTCTCACCATCGTAAGGCATGAATAAAAAGTCTCCTCCATAAAGTCTTCCAAGAGAAGTGTTAGAGCTTCCGATCTCAACCTTGATAAACTCAGAGTTGCTAGTTGAGGTGTTTTTAATGTATACCTTATGAGCCTTTGATGCAGTGTAATCTGCAGCAGCAATTAGATTTGCATTGGCCTGAGCAGAGGCAAAAAACTTACGAGCAACGCCCGTAGTTTGATCTAATCCAGTAGCACTATCAGCTTTCGTAAGAGTTGATGTTGAGCTAAGAGAAAGAGCATCGCCAGTTAAATCAGTGCTCGTTAATGTTAATGTTGCGGTTGTAGTTGCCATTTTGAGTATTTATTTATATGCAAATATAGTTATTAATTAAGTTCCTTTTTTTTTGACCTTATATCTAGATACTCTACCTTTTGTGCGCTTTTCTTTAGCGGCCCTTGCTTTTTCTGATGGAGAAAGTTCTGACCATGTAGGGGGCGTGTCTTTTGATACACTAACAGTAGGACGAAAAGTTATGTCGCTTCCGCTGTACTCCTTTTTGCCTTTTGGTGTTCTCCACTTTTCCTTAAACCATCTTTTTAAAGCTAAACCCTTTGCTGTTTTGCGTACCGCCATTACTTCTTGCCCTTTCCATAATTAGCAGCCCCCATTTTTCTACACTTTGCTATTCTTCCGCTAGCGTATGCACTTGGAAATACTTTTTCTTTGCGCTTCACCTTATAATAGCATGCATCTTTGAGGCTACCACCTTTTTTATACAGCTTTTTTTTCTTAACTGTTTTTGGCATGACTTGCTGTTTTAAACATAGCTTTTTCTACAGCTCCAGGATGCGGTGCATATTCTCCTTTCATTAAAAAATACCTTCCTCCTTCCTCCATCCAGTGGTAGCCTTTTGGTGGTGAAACTTCTACTTTTTTGTTAGAAACTTTTAACCCCCCACCTTTTTTGTATTGCTTAACTGTGTTCATATTGCAAATGTATTAATTAATCTACTGTGTTCATTTTACCAACGTTAGCCGTTGCCACTGTGTTTATTTTTCCTATACTAGCTGAAGCCACACCAGCTACATCGTGAGCATACCCAGTTGCAGCTAAAGTGTAATCTAAAGTTATTGTTACGTCAAAATCTATAGTAATATCAGCGGTTGCTGTAGTATCTGAATTGTCATAATCGTTGTCTTTATCAACTACAGCTAATGTGAAGTGATCGTTATTTTTTATATCAGCTAAAGCTGCAGCTGTAAGAGTATACTCATTGTTACCTGTTGACCATGTAGTTAACTCGGTAGAATATGCTGTGCTATAATCTAAAGAGCTAAAATGATCTGAAGTAGCCAAGGCTGTTCCACCATCCCCGCCAAAGGCGGTGCTTTTTATCATTATGGTGTCATTTGGGTCTGCGTCAGCCGAACTACCCCCGTTAATATCAATATGTGCGGCTGTTACTGTTCCTGTTATTCCGCTTGTGTCAAAATGTAAAAAAACTCTCTTAAACCTTTTGGTTCTTGCGGTGTTAAAATATTGAACATCACCCTCACCTGTAACACCATCAGAAACAGATCCTGCGGCATTTGACCTAGCCGTTGCAAAGTTTCCATTAGAGCTTCCAGTACCTAATCCTTGCCTGTTTACGTTTATAGTTGGCATTAAGCTGTTACTTCAACAAACGTTCCGTCTGGATTAAACCAAATCTGTCCATTAGATGCGTGTAAACAATACCCAACAACTCTTACAATATCATTATTTCCTGATGGTGCAGTAGCTGTAATATCTCCAGCTGTAGTAGAAGCAAATAACACATCTCCCACAGATCCAGTATCGTGATCTACAGTTACCATACCTCTAAGAAGCATGCCGTTTGTATCCGATGCCGCCCCTAAAGCTATAGCTAACAGCCCGTCACACGTAGAAGCGGCATTTGCATCTGCGGTTTCCCACGTACCATCTGACTTGTAATGATATAAAGCTCCCGTTGTCATAGATGTCGTCCCACCAAAATACACCACATCGCCCTCATACGTTCCGTCTGTATCTCCAGTAACAGTAAACCTGCGGTTAAAGTTAGAGTCACCGTTTGTGTCCACTGTTAGCGCTATCTCACTGTTCTGACTTATAAGAACATTGTGATCCCCTGAACAATCAATAACAAAATCACCATCTACACTCCCAGATATCAAATTATTAGTTGCATCTGCTACACCAAGAGTAACAGTGTTTTCATCGTTTTTTAAGCGGAGTTGAGGGGTTATTTCAGCGTCAGCCCCAATAATCAATCGGTCAGCCCCAAACGTTAAGTTAGATTCCGAAGTTAAAGCGCTCGTTCCGTTACCCGTTAATATTTCGTTTGTACCAACCGTTGTTAATCCAGTACCTCCTTTAGCTACCGTCACTGTATCGGATAGGGTAGAACCTGCGGCTGTTACAGTTATAGGCGCAGTACCGTCAAAGTCTACTCCGTTAATTGCTCTAGCTGTTGCTAAAGCGGTAGCTGTGCCAGCGTTGCCCGTAGTGTTTAAATCTGAAGCTACAACAAAATCCATGTTACCGCTAGCATCATCATATGTTACCGCAATGTTAGTTTTAGTTCCACCAGTAGCAACTAAAGGCCCCGCAATATCCTGAACCTCTTCTGTAGATAGCTGAGTATTGTCATTAGCCGTCATATCATCAACAACCACATTTATTTTACCAGCTCCATCCCCACCGTCAACGTATGTAGCTGTAACTCTAGTTTCAGTATTAGAGCTAAACATGCCGCCAACAATATCTTGAACTTCTTCAGTAGATAATTGAGTGTTAGTGTCTGTATCTGATACAGTATTTGTAAGAGTAATTTTATCACCACTTCTAGCTATACTTAATCCAGTACCAGCTTCAAGCACAACGTCATCTGTAGATGAGTCGCTACCTGTTAGTCTTATTTTTTCTTCGTCAGAGTTGTCTCCATCCACACAAGAAATGCTATACGTTGGACCTGCAGCACCTGCAGCTCCCGTAGCGCCCGTAGCTCCTGTTGAGCCTGTAGCTCCCGTATCTCCTTTTGGCCCCTTTGCTAAAATAGAAATACTAGATGAAGCTGGGGAGGTTACAGATACAGAGCTTGAGGTAGAGGTAAAACTAACAGTTGTTCCTTCGCTAGTTGTAGCTGTTACACTATTGCCTGCAGTTGTTGTTACTTCTACGCTCATGTTTCATTATAGAGATTTAGACACGTCGTCGTTAACCGCAAAAGATCCGTACAAAATAGTTGTGTGGGTGTTCTCAGCACCAGAAACAGGCAGAACATATTGAAGGTCATACTTATATCTACCAGCATCTATAGCTCTCATTGTTGTAGCTGTTGCGCTAATAGTTACATTACCACTGTCATCAACAGTAAAGTCTTCAAACGAAACTTCTGTTTGCCTACCTAAATTTTTACTACCAATAACAGGTATTGTAGATTTCTTAGATGTGTCCCACACCTGCATTAAAAACGAATAATTTGACGTAGACAAAGTAAGAGCAGTCCCCGAAGAATTTTTTAATGTTATAGTAAGGGAAAAAGTATCACCCTTGCGACATGTTATATCCAACCTTTCCGATATGTCTAAATTAACTTTACTAGCCATGACTATTGATTAAGCATTGTATTCATTGTTTCCTGATTTCCAGCTGGGGCTTGTTCTTTTTCCAAAGCCATTTTTCTCTGTTCCTCCCCCTGTTTTATAATTCTATCATCCTTTCGATCCTCTTTAAATACTTCTATTTTTTCTTTAAACTCTTGATCGTCAGTTTTAAATCCTAATGTAGCTTCTGCTTTTATAATTTCTATTTCTTTATGTAACTCATGCAATGCTGTAGCTACTTGTATCTCAGCCTGAGCTTTAAGTTGGATTCTTTGAGCTTCTAATTGAGCTTCCATTTGCATTTCCTGCTGCTTAGCTTGTGAAGCCGCTTGAGAAGCTGCTTGAGCCTGCTGAGACTGCATCTCTGAATTTTGCTGAGCAATAGCTTGCTGTTCTTTCTGTCTCTTCTTACGTTTAACTACAAGTAAACGTTCAGCCTGGTTAACATCCTTCATAGATCTAACCATCATGGCGTCTTCTAAATCTATCTCCTTTTGCCCCAAGGCAACCTGTATGCTCTGCTCCAGATATTGTTTATCTGCACTCTCCATTTCCTTCTGTACCTGAACCCCAAAATTATACATCGGAAGGTTCCCAAAAGAAGACAACACTTTCATGTTTTCAGAACCTACTGCGTTTTCGTAGACACCCCTTAAAACCGATTCTTCTGGAATTATTTGCAAACACTTAACTATATCCTCGCATACTTTTTTGTAAAGAATCATAGATGCATTTGTAATATCATATATAGCATTGTTACCCGCCGCTATAGCCTGCTCTCTCACACCTACCAAAGCATCGCCTTTTGGTGAAGAAGCATCCATAGCTTCATTAATTCCCGTTGCATCTCTAATTAACCTAAGGTAATGATTATACAACCCAATTAACTCATTAATGTTTCTTATGCTATTTCCTATTTCACGTATAGGTGGATTTTGGTGGCCGCCTTCTGGATTTTTACTTCTGTAATAAAAAACACCCGTCTGCTCATATATATCATGTAAGTCTAAAGGCTGAAGCTCACCTCCTTTACCTATCTCTACACCTTCTAACCCTTCAATGTCTATAATTAACCCATCTGGCTTAGCTTTTGCTATAGCTTGCTGAATCTTTAAATGCGTTATTTGTAACATATCAGCAAAACCTATACAGCTGTCTACCATAGACTTAGGCATCATTCTGCTAATATTAGTAGCTACCACTGAGTAAGATAAATTAGCTTTACTTATATCGTGGATGTTTTTAGGTATATTTGTTTTCTGTCCGTAGTTTATAATATAATCCGTCCCTAATATGTACTTACCTGAGTAAACAGTAGTCACCTCCATTTTATGTGGGGTGCGCTCAAACAAACTACCTGGGCGTTCTTTATAGGAATAACCTTCATAAAAAAAGTTTTTATTCCCAAATCTATTTTCTTTTTCTTCAAAGAACATGCAATCTACAGACAGAAACTCAAAGTCTAATACCTCTACCGTGTGTTCGTCATACCCATAAACCGACTTTTTTGATGCTGCATCATAGTGTGAAGAATACGGAGACATGTTGCTTCCACTAGCTTTTTTAGCTATTTTTTTAAAGTCCTCTTCTGTAAGCTCATCCCCTGCTAACCGCTTTAACTCTTGTATGGGTAAAGTTTTTATACTCCCTGCATATAGTAAGTCATCAAAACTAGGGTCTTCTGTGTAGCTATGTATAAACTTAGCTGGATCAACATATTCCGTTTGTATCCCATAATTAGGATCGTTAAATCTACGAACAACAGCCATACCTAAAGCAGCTAGATCGTTTACACAGCGTCTAAATATATTGTCATTAAAGTTGTTCCAAGATAGCGTCATATTTGTGGCTATCTGAGCAGCTATTTCTGCGTCTGTTTTAATGTTAGTATCTAAAAATATTTCTGCCTCTTCAAGAGTATCAGGTATTTTGTCAGGATCTTTATCTAAAACCAAACCACCTGTCTGTTCTTTTAACTCTTTCAGCTGATCCTTCATCTGAACTTGCATGCGGAGGCGGTTCTTCTCTTTATTTTTTTCTGATGAAGATAACGGATCTGTTGCTTCAAGGTTTGGGTAGGGATCTCTGGATAAAATTTTATTTACCACAATCCTTACAAATTTCGGGAGAATAGGAACGGGGGTGTAATCCAGATTTAACAAACTACCATCTCCTGCGTTAGGGTCTAGTGAATTTAATAATCTCTTATATATCGTTGTGTTTTGAACCCCCTGTGCATAATCACGATTTCTTTCAAAAGTCTTACTTCTTTTTTTCTGAAGTGCATTTTCCTCATTTGTAGCGTTCCATTGACTCTCTATCGCTTTAGCATATTTTAACCCATACGCTTTGTCATCTTTTATGTCTTTGGATACCAAAGGGTCAGGAAACTTACCTGTACGATTACTTGAATTGCTATACATTATAAAATGAGTGTAATTACTTTATGCAAATATAGTGAATCATCCTAAAACATTATATTTCCTAAAAAACTTCTTTTCCGAAAAACTAACCTTAGGTTTTGGTTTTACTTTTTGTGCTGCAAGAAGGGCTAATCCAGAACTTATAGTAAGGTCAAACTTTGTTCTATTGTCTATTTTAAACCCTATCCAATCTTCTAAAGTTTTGTTAAAATACATCGCACCGTGCTCCCCCGTGTCTTTATTTACGCCTACATGAGAATGTACATATGCTTCTATAGAGTGAGCGTGAGCCTGAATAACATCCTGGGAGTTAGAAGGTATACCTTTTGTTTTAACCTTCATTGTAGAGTTAGGTGCTTTTAAATGCTCTGGTCTATTCATTAGATAACCATCGTAACCTCTTGTTTCAAAGTATCTTGCTATACCATACTTATTGTTCTCGATTAAGATAGGGTATCCGTAAAATACAGCAGACATAAGAACATCTTCATAAAATATTTTAGCTAAGGGTGGGCGCGAAGCATACTCTAACACAAACGTGTTAGATGGGTACTCCATATTAAATTTATTGTATAAATGTAATGCCCCTTTAGACCCTCTACCGTCTACGGTAGCATCAAGATCATAGGAGTCAACACCTCCACAACCTATATGACTGTTTGGTGGTAACCGCTTACCTCTCTCTATTCTTTTTTGGTTACGAGTTTCCTCTGGGGGTAGCCAGGATATTCTAAATCTACCTGCTGGATCTGGAGAAAAAACCACCTCAGTATCTTTCTCTCCGTTCTTCCATAAAAAGTTACCGCTTACTACAGGATTAGGAAAAAGTTCATCGTTATATTCTATTTGCTCATATATCTTACCTATATTAAACAAGCTGCCTTCTATGCTGTCTCTAAAAGCCTCATCTTCTGTAAAAGGAAACTGCCTTACCACCTCGTTAAGTTCAGAAGCATCCTCTTTAAGAGACTCCCTTTCATTCTTAAGATAAGTTTTAGCCCCAATTTTTATTGCATCACCATCTATCCCGTCTTGTTCTTTTTCTGGGTCTTGTATAACGGGTTGCCCGTATATATCAAAAAAACCTTCTAAAGATTCATATGCAGGAATAAACAACCTGTACAAACCAGTTCTAGTCCTCCCATTCGCGTTCCTCTCCAAAGGATTCGAATCCCTCCATAGATCTTTGTACTGGCTTCCTCCTTTGTCCATCGGATTTACCGTGCTTCCGACCAGAGCCTTCCCCACGATTTTTCTTCCGACGATCAAACACGTCCGTTGAATCCTCCAAGCGTCTCTTATGTCTGTAGGTCTTTCCCATTTTCCTGCTTCGTCTAAATACAATATGTGTAGCTTCTCACCATCGTATGCGTTGTTAGTTGTATTTTTCCAATTTATAACCGTATTAAGAGCCTCACCCATTTGTGAGGTTTTGTTGTTTTTGGTTATTCGTTTTGATGGCTCCCTAAAAGCTAGCTCCATGCGAGGATTAGTTGTACCATCTTGTATAGGTTTAAAGAAGAATGGGTAGTTTCTAAACATGTAAACCACCTTCTTCATAAATATGTTTTCTTGTGCGTCCTTTCCCGTCTTCGACTGTATCCCCATAAGCTTATCTTTAACCTGTGTAGCCTCATCGACAAGTACAGCAGAGCATATATTGGTGTAACCAGAACGACGGCACTTAGTATAAAGCTGACCAATACAACGAGGGTCAGTCTCGCAAGCAGCCATATGTAAAAAGATCTCACGTTGAAAGTTTAAAAAATAAGGATGACCAATATCTAGCTTCGTCCACTGAAGCATCATGTAATGCCTCCCCGTAATATATATAGGTTCACCGTTGTTATAAAACCAAAAGCCCTCACGCCTGCGCCGAAACTCTTCTTCGATATATGGACGAAACTTTTCTCTGAACTCTCTTGGCATTTCCGCCCACTCGTCCATAGAACGAATACGAGACAGTTCCTGCGGCATAGGTGTCCTCTCCCACACTTGCATAGACTTTGATTTTTTATGTCCAAAAATTTCTTTCTTAGGCGGCCTTTTTGGAAGACAAATGAGTAAATCACCGAGCTCGATAACTTCACCTTCCGTACCACTGGGGCAAATCTTGATAGCAAGGTCATCATACTCCTCCAGATCTAATAAGACAGACATTAGTAGCTGCTACCATTCCTATTCATTCTCCCTAAAGATGGGAAACCCGTTTTTGGTTCAGCTAGATCCATATATTGCCCGCAAGGGCATTTAATGTCGCTAATAACTTTCCCGTCTACTATTTTAGCTGTCACTTTAGTAACACTTTCTTCGTGCTCTAAGCAATTACATTGATACTTTGCCATTTTATTTAATTTTTACTCTTGTGTGGGACGCCTTTCTTTCTACCTCCTTCGCCTGGCATACCTCGATTCTTATGACGTGACATTACCGTTAGTTTGCTTCCTACGTGATGGATGTCTTTTCCATCACCTTTTCTCACTCTACCCCCCGCCATCAGCTTTCTACGGTTTTTGTTTCGAAGAGCACGCTTTTTTAGCTGGCCTCCCATTTGAAACTTTTTGTATTCGTCTTTATAGTCTCTTTTTTTTAACCTCATTCTTCTACAAAGTTAAGAAAAAGTTCTAATTGTTCAACGATGGGGCTACACTCTTCTTCAGACTCTTTTCTATCAATGTATTTACCTCCACCCCAGTTCCCAGACCTTTTTTCTTCATGGTGGAGTATAGAGTGGCAGTTTGCACATAGTACTTCACACTTTGCTACTTCGGCCTTTACTGTTTCAAAGATATACCCTTTTCCTATAAGTTGAGCTACGCTTCGCTTTTTTGTCTCGGCATCTCTATGGTGAAGATGTAAACACCTTTCATCTGTTGTACCACAATTGTTGCAACCTCTTGACGATTTATAGTGATCTACCCATTTGTATATTTTTTGTTTCTGTTTTACTCTGTTTTTTGCAGTACATGGTATGCATGATTTAAACGTATTAACACCGTCGTGTTGTAAATAAAACTCTTCTTTTTCTTTAATTTTTTGACAAGTGCGACAACGTATCATTTTGAAAATTGCTCTGCAAACCCACCTGAGTAGTCTTTGGATTGCTCTATTTCTCCGCTTTCTTTTAAATCTTTAATCATCTGTTCTAGGCGCTGTCTTTCAATAAGCAGTTCCTTGCAGTCTGTGGCCGTTTGCTTTATAGATTGCAGTTCAGCCTTACGTGCGCTACCGTTTATTTCTGGGTCAACAGGCTTTTTTACCTCGTCTATCATGTTGTCTATAGCTACCTCCATACTCCTCATAAGCCTCGTAGCTGCGCTTATCGTAGTGAATTTAGCTTTCGACATACATAAGATCTTCTGCGCGGGTTCGGTAATACTCTTGCCCGTCTATAGTTATACGATAATCCCTATTTTGCTTAAAACCTACTATATCTCCAGGCACAACACCTATCTCATCGGCTTCTTTACATATGTATACCACCTCACCTTTAGTGGGTAGCTTTTCTTCTAGCTCTACTATCTCTATAACGTCTGACTTAAGGCTCAGCTCCTCTTGTTCCGTAGACTTTAATAAACACCACCCAGTTAGACACCTTATCTTATTGTCCTTCTTGCTCTTATATGCTATAGCTTGATTAGATATAGCGTGTTTAGGGTCATAGTTTACTATATACGTATTGTCTTCTTCTGTAAATATCTGACCATTGTTATCTCCTCCTAGTACAACTAAGTGGTGAAAGTACAATGTGTCCCCCACCTCTACCCCTGTGTCATACTTAAAAGGAACGCATACTACTGGTCCTTCTGTAGTTCTGTTGGTAAAGTCATTAAACTTTGGATCTACATAAAGTTCAAACCCGCTTTCAGTTTTTACTGTATCTTTAAGCCTGTTTTTTAGCTTAACTACAAATAAATTAAATGTTTTCATGAATTAAAAATTACAATCAAACTCCAGCATACATGGCATTCCGTCTATAGCTTTCCATAAAGTTTGAACACCGTCATTATCCTCCATGTAAACTAAGTATCTATTTTTTCCGTGATTGTGCAAATGACGCTCGTCATCTACTATAGTACTAACCTTCCCAGCTCCTGCCCTCATTCCCACATAGTAAGCCATAGCGTCTTTAGGGTCTCTTCCAACCACAATTTTTCTAATAAGTCCTTCCATTTTATTCTAAGTCTATTCCTGTTCCGTCTAACAAATCGTCTATATCATCATAGCCTTTATTGTTTTTATCAGTGTCGTCCCAGGTGCTGTTAATAAATTCTAATATACTGTCTAATTCTTCTTTTGAGTCTAAACTGTAGCTATACATAGCTTGAAGCCTTGAGTTCCCAAATATGTCAGAGTCTATCAATCCCATAACCATTATCGACATAACCCTATCCTCCATCCCGTGTTTCTTTATAACACTCTCCATTTCGTCAGATAAACGCTGTATTTCTAAGAAAAAGGCCTGTTCTTCCATATCTTTACGTAATAAATTCATTTCAATGCCTAAAAGTAAAATCCAAAAGAAAAAACTATTTCGTGAATCGTCTAGATTGAACCAAAGGTACGTAAAAAGAAATTATCTTAAAAATCTTAGGGAAGTACTTTTATCCACACAAGAAGTTTACGATGTGTTTCAAAAAGAAATTATGTTTATGATGTGGGCTTATGATCTAGAATTTTGGACTTTAGACTACGCAGCAAAAGAGTACGGGGTAAGCAAAAAAAAGCTAGCAGAAAGAACTGTGTTCCCGTTAGTTAAAGTAGGGTATATATATAAACACTTTGATAAACTAACCCCATCTAATACGTATGAAGATCACCTCTTTAGGGATGAAACTAAGTTTAACTATAGGGTTCGTTATGCACTAACTCAAAAGGCTAGGCTTCTTGTGCAAAGAGTATACAGAGATCTAGACTCTTAACATTCTCCTGTAAAAAATTCACTCACATCGGCTTGTGAGAGGATTAAACAATTTGCGAAGTCTCTATACGTTATAGTCACTTCTTCTTCTTTTTCAACCGCTTTCGCGATGGTTTCGTAGATGCGTTTGTAGGCTTTTGTGGAGCTCCCAATAAACCCATCTTCTGTAACATTGTTGTTACTTTGCGTATCACCCACAAGCAAACATCCCGCAGTATCTTCATCTGTATTACCGCAATGAATAAGTACATATGTAAAATTAGGGACATCAAGGACTTCAAGCATCCCCATATGTATATCAGTGAATCTTTTGGCGTACTTGGCATCGAACCCACCAACTCGCCTAAAACCGAGGCAATACTCTCCTTCAGGTATACAAGTCTCTCCAGCAACCTTTTCGGTGCGGCTTTCATCTTCGAGAGTATAGCATAAAAACTTTCTTTTATCATCTGTTATATCGAATAGTATTCCGTTAGTCGAGTCCTTTCCTTTGTTGAATCTTATTACTTCTAATTTCATTCTTTAATTTATTTAGTCGGATTTTCTCTGCTTCTTTAGCGTGGTCTTTTCTTTTCTTTATTGGGTTAAAATAAAACTTTTTCATTTACAGCTTCCGTCCATACAGAGGTAAGCTATTTTGTTTCTTATGGCTTCTACAACAGCGTTTCCTTCACCAACTGATCTTCCTCCAGTGCCTTCTCCTTTATTACCTCCTTTCGAAGGTTTTATCCTATTTTTTATATTAACTTTTCTAGGATCTAGGTCCTCCTCTTCTACCATATCCATAAAATATTTAAGCATAGAAGGGTCGTTTAGCAATGATTTAAATTTCTTTTCTTCAGAAGGTTTAAGAACTCTTCCAGCAAGTTTATTTAACTGACCTTCAGTTAAATTCATAGGGGCTACATCTGGATTATGACCTCTTTTATCTTCGTTCCATTCAGAAATTCTAATGTCCCCGTTCTTTCCTTTTCTAAAAGAAGAAAACTGTGGTTGAGATTCTGTAGATGATAACGGTGCAGTCTCGCTTCCAAACATCGAAGCCGCTACCGCAGCTTTTCTATCTTCCTCTTCTTTTTCTTTTTGTTCAATTACTTTTTCCCCTCCTTTAGTAAAGCTTAACATATCTAATAAGGTAGACGTGTCATACTG
>TARA_R110001592_G_scaffold45139_1_pt1 | contig 14341 bp, 6 predicted proteins | sample TARA_R110001592 | Tara Oceans TARA_R110001592 (sample SAMEA4398387) | marine metagenome | biome: Polar Biome; feature: [SRF] surface water layer (ENVO:00010504); material: water (ENVO:00002006), including particulate matter (ENVO:01000060) such as... | depth 5 m
GAAGCTATGTATAAGTGTATAGCATACGCTATAATGTCTACAAGAGCTAACGTGCAGGAATACATAGTTCGTAGATTTCAGAAAGACAAGTTTGCTGCGGTAAGAAAAGCAAAACTAAGATTATCAAATTTAAAATTAGAAGAATTAACTCAAATACTTAGAGGTAAATCTAAACAAATAAAACACTAGTATATGCCGGAGATAAAGCGCGTTTTCTCTGCAGGTAAAATGAACAAAGACCTGGACGAGAGATTAGTACCTAATGGTGAATATAGAGATGCTCTTAATATAAGAGTAAATACATCTGACGCTTCTGATGTAGGTGCTATTAACAATATATTAGGTAATACAAAAATATTTCCAGATTTGTCTAAACCTTCTGGGTCTTCAATTACTTTTGATTCAAATGCGCAGTGTGTTGCTGCTGTTTCTGATGAAAAAAATAATTGTTTTTATTGGTTTGTGCAAAATTCTGGTACTTCGGATTTAATAATAAAATATGATATATTAAATGAAACAGCAATTCCTATTGTTGTTGATGATTTTTCACAAGGAGGTACTTTAAAATTTCAAAGAAATAATATAATTACAGGTATAAATATTATTGATGATTTGTTGTTTTGGACAGACAACTATTCAGAACCTAAAAAAATAAACGTAGAAAACTGTAGATTAGGTACACCAAACTTTACAAGACACACACGCTTGCACAATCCAATACTAGATAACTTGTACCCTCCAGCTCATACTTTTTCTGGTTACAGCGAGTCTACTGAGCATTTAAAAGAAGAACATATTACTGTAATAAAAAGAGCTCCAAAACAAGCACCTTATATGGAGTTAGTTTCAGATGAGCTTTATAATCTACCAGGAATAATAAAAAACTATAGATTTTCTGATGGTGCTGGTACTCTTTGGAGCCCTGGAAATTATCCAAACGCAACAGGTGGTGTTATAAACTTTGCAATACTTAATTCTGGTTCTCAAAGACAATATAACATTACGCCAGGAGAAACTATAATTTTGTTAAAATCTGTTGAAACAAATGAAATTGGATATGATACTGATAGTGACGGTCTTATAGACCAGCTAAATCAAAATTTTAATCAAGAATATTCTTATAGTAATGATTACGATATTAGATTAAAAATAACAAGTGTTTCTGATAATTCTCCACTAGGCCAAAGTCACCCACCAGCTGGGTCACCACTTACAGGTCTTGCTGATGTTCATGCTGAAATACTTAGTATTAATCCTAATACAACGCTAGATTTTTCTACTTGGGTTGTAAACTTTGAACAACCTGCAGACACTTTATTTGAAGAAAAATTTGCTAGGTTTGCTTATAGGTATAAGTATATAGACAGCGAATATTCTCCGTTTAGCCCTTTCACAAGAGTAGCTTTTAACGCATCTGTTTACTCGCAAGATACTACTAGTGGTTACAACTTAGGCATGAGAAATAATTTAAGAGAAATTATATTAGCTGGTTTTGTTAGTAAAGAATATAAATTTGTAGGATCACTTCCTCCTGACCGCATACTTTCTGAAAAAATACCACATGACGTTATTGGTATAGACTTATTGTATAAAGAATCAAACTCACCAGCAGTTTATATTGTTGATTCAATATCTCCATACAACACTGAGTGGTTTGCTACACCTACTAACCCTTTAATTGCTCTTTATGGTGGAGGTGAATACAGTATAACCTCAGATACTATATATAAAATTATTGAAGAAAATCAGTTGTTAAGAAGCTTTGACTCTGTGCCTAAGAAAGCATTAGCGCAAGAAACAGTTGGTAATAGAATTGTTTATGCAAATTATGAGCAAAACATGGATTTAGACAATAGTCCAATTGATTTAGATTTTTCTTACAATCAACGTAATGGTTTTAATTCGTACGTTGTTGACGAGGTTGGTGCTCCTTCTATAAAATCAATAAGAAATTATCAGCTAGGTATTGTTTATGAAGATAAATACGGTAGACAAACACCTGTTTTAACAAATAAAGACGCTGTTTTAAAAGTACCAATAACACAATCAACAACTCCAACAGCTTTTAGGGCTAAAATAAATTCTACACCTCCTGTAGAAGCTCAAACCTATAAATTTTACATAAAAGAAACTTCCTCCGAGTATTACAACTTGTCTTTAGCTAGATGGTATAATGCTTCTGACGATAATATATGGCTATCGTTTAATTCTTCTGATAGAAACAAAGTAGATGAAGAAGATTATTTATACCTTAAAAAAGGTCATGGCACTGACAATGCTGTTGTTATTTCTAATAAATATAAAGTTCTAGCAATTGCTAACGAAGCCCCTGACTTTATAAAAACAAACAGAAAATCTTTAGGTAAACTAGAGCATAGCACTGCAAATAATGATTTACTTTTTAACGAGTATACTTTTTTACCTATAAAAGGAAAAACAAACTTTAGAGTAAACACTACTGTTATTGAGTCAAGTGGTTATGCTGATATAGCTGAAAAAAGCAATTTGGAAATGATTTTATCTAATCCTAGTTCAAGTGATTTTTCCGATAGATATGAAATAACAAACGTTGTTAAAGATAGTTTAAATCCAAGTGGTTATATAATAACTATACAAGGTGCTTTTGGTAGCGATGTTAACTTTATTGAAGACTCAACATCTACAGCTTCTTTACCTGTAATAGAAAATGGAATTGTTTTAGAAATAACTGAGGGTATAATAAAAAACAAACCAGAGTTTGATGGTAAGTTTTTTGTTAAAATAAATAAAGATTTTAATATAACAAACTATATATTACCATTTAGTGGAAATGCTGATGATATGGCTATAACACACCAAGAGCCTTTACTATATCACCATCCTTTTATATCTGTAGATTTACCAAGTGTAACTGGTGGTAATAACTGGACTACTGCGCTTTTTAATATGAATAGTATGGCTGGTAGAGGTCAAAATTATAGTTTACAAATGGCTTACGATGACGCTGAAGTTTACTTTGGTGATGGTACAACTTCTGACACTACGCTGCCTAATGGTCCTAAGTGGTTTATTGATGCTACGCCACACGAAGGAGAAGCTGTATATGATTCTAATGGTGATTTAATAACAAGTGGTGGTTCGTATTCTCCTGGCACAAACAACGGTATAAACGGAAATCAAATAGATATTTCTTACTCCGGTATTATCACGCCAGGCAATAACTTTACTGACATGCAAAATGGGTTAGGATGGTTAGTAGGTGAAAGTGCTAATTCAGAAACTGATCATGAGGTAACAATGGTTTCAAACCTGTCTGTTGGTAAGCAATTTTATTTTGCTGATGATATAGACAAAACTTTATACACTATTGTTAATGTAAACACTTATGAACTTTACAATTATGTTAATTATGGTAGTAACCTTCCTTTTTTACAAACAGCATATTCTTATCCTAGAAACAAAAGAAAAACTTGGCGTTTAACTCTTGACAAGCAAATAGGACTTCAAAGTTACGATCCTAGATCAGCTGCATCACCTGTTTCAGCTACAAATGCTGTGGCCATAAATTTTGTAGAAAATCTTGATAGTAGAGATGGTTCAGAAGTTCTTACAAAAAACCCTGCAGTTTTTGAAACAAAACCAAAACGTAATGATGGTTTAGATATTTATCACGAAGCAAGTATTTCTTACGATATAACACTTCACGGGTGGCAGCAATTGGGCCAAGAGTTAAATTTTAGTAATTGTTTTACTTTTGGTAATGGAGTTGAGTCAGATAGAATAAGAGATGATTTTAATGCGGCTACAATAGATAATGGCCCTAAAGTTTCAACTGTATTTGAAGGTGAATACCAAAAAGAAACTGTTAGTAATAGACTAACATATTCTGGAATATACAACTCAAAAAATAGTTTTAACAGAACAAATGAGTTCATATCTGCAGAAAAAATTACAAAAGATTTAAATCCTGAGTACGGTAGTATACAAAAATTACATACTAGAAACTCTGATTTAGTTGCTTTATGCGAAGATAAAGTTGTAAGAATATATGCTAATAAAGATGCTTTATTTAATGCTGATGGTAATGTAAATTTAACTGCTACAAATAAAGTTTTAGGACAAGCTATACCTTTTGCTGGTGATTATGGTATATCTACAGATCCTTCGTCTTTTGCTTCAGACAACTATAGAGTTTATTTTACAGACAAACAAAGAGGTGCAGTTCTTAGGCTTTCTATGGACGGTTTAACACCTATATCTGAGTATGGCATGTCAGATTATTTTAAAGATAATTTAAAATTAACAAATAGATTAATTGGATCATTTGACGATAAAAATGACGAGTACAATGTAAGCTTTTTGTTTAAAGACCCAGCAAATATTAATAATACAGTTTCTTTTGATGAAAAAGCAAAAGGCTGGGTAAGTTTTAAATCTTTTGTTCCTGAAGTTGCTTTTAGTTCTTCTAGCAACTATTACTCTTTTGATAAAGGTAACTTATACCAACATGATATAGGTTTCTATAATAATTTTTATAATGATTTTACAAACTCTACAGTTAATGTTTTGTTTAATGAAGTACCAAGCTCTGTAAAAACTTTTAAAACTTTAAACTACGAAGGTTCACAAGCTAAAGTAGTTGAGGAAACAACTGACGTAAGAAGTGGTTATTATAATTTAAACCAAAAACAAGGTTGGCATGTAAGTTCAATAAACACAGATCAAGATGAAGGACAAGTAGCTGAGTTTATTAAAAAAGAAGGCAAATGGTTTAATTACATAAAAGGAATAAATAATATAATATAATGGCAGAAAAAAAATACCCAACTAGTAAAATAACATTCCAAGGTATTGGCAAGCTTAAAGGTATAGATGGTTATACAGCACCAGTAGTGATATATGGTTGTACAAACCCTAATGCTGATAACTATGATTCAACTGCAAATTCTGATGATGGAAGTTGCACTTACACAATTTATGGTTGTACGGATTCTACTGCTGATAATTATGATCCAACTGCAAATAATGATGATGGATCTTGTACTTACACAATTTATGGTTGTATAGATGAGTTTACAAACGGTGTCCTTAATATTAATTATAACCCACTTGCAAACACGCCAGATCCTAACAATCCTTGTATACCACAAGTTCTTGGCTGTATGGATGATGGTGATCCTAGTAATTATCAATCAAACAGACCAACTGATTGGCCGGTTAATGACGAGGCTGCAAACTATGATGCAACGCTAGGAGTAAATACAAGCGATGGATCGTGTACTTATTGGGTTTATGGTTGTACGGATAGCACTGCTTTAAATTATGATATATTAGCGACAAAAGATGATGGTAGTTGTATAACAGTTGTAAATGGCTGTATGGACGATGGTTATTGCACAGATAACCCAGATCATTTTGACCCAAATAGTACTTATTTTATTAGCTCTAACTATCATTTATGTGAAGATGCTTCTGGAGTTAGTTATGTCAGCCCATATGCTACAATTCCTTCAATGAATTACAACTCAGCCGCTAATGTTGATGATGGTAGTTGTAATTACTCAGGTTGTACAGATCCAACAGCTACAAATTACAGTGCGTTAGCGCAAATTGACGATGGTACTTGTACTTTTGCTATAATTTATGGCTGTAAAGATCAAAACGCTTGTAATTTTGATCCTTTAGCAACTCATAACCAAGTTAGTAGTACTGATACAAGTGATCCTTGTATATATCCTAATGGGTGTAATGACAATACCGCTTTGAATTACGACACTGCAGCCGGAAATAACGGTACTTATGGCATAAGTGATTGTGATGATGGTACTTGTGAATACACAGTTGGAATACCTACGTGTGGACTAGTTCTTGATAGCCATACAGGTTTTAACAATGTTCAACAATCTAACTCTCCTACTGGTTTTTTATTTGTTAACAATAGGTCTAATCAAAAAATTCGCATATCAGCAACTGGCCCTGCTACAGGTTATCCACCTACTAGTATTCAGTACACTATAGATTATGGTACAACTTCACCTATAACACCTGCTATTAACAACGAAAGTGTTTTTGCACAAAAACTGTATGGCGGTAGCACTGCGCATGAAACATTTGATAACAATTATCAAAACTCTCTTAACAATAGAATGCCAACAGCTAGTGGTACTATGTCTTGTACGTTTACTTTTGAATGGGAGAATGGTAATGGTGGTACAGTTATTCACACTGAAACTGTAGTTAAAACACTTGATATTGAAGTTGGTTGTATAGACGATGATGCCGCTGTTAATTTTACGGGAATTTCTAACAATTTATATGGGTACAACCAGGTCGGACCATTTATTTCAAATTGGGAAGGCGGTACAACGCCAAACAGTGTTTGTATACCTTATATCCCAGGCTGTATGGACGATAGTTTTACGGCTGGCGTTAGCACAAACCCAGATATTAACGATGATTGTGTTGATGGTACTCCTGCTACTTGGACTGGATCATATTACGCTTGTAGCCCGGGTAATGGCTATAATAGCTCTAATTACAATCCAAGCGCAACTTCTAATTATGGGCCTTATAACATAACCACGTGTTTATATAAAGGCTGCACTGACTCTGTATCAACTAACGTGACAAATTATGACCCTTTATATACTTTAGACTGTAATGGTAATAACATCAATAGTCCAAATTATTATCAAGCAACTGGTTGGAATAGCTGTTGTAATTATGTTAATCCACAACCTTTTATCCCTGCAACTCCTGATATTGTAGTTTTAAATAATACGACGAATTCGTTTATATTGAGAGCGCCAACATTAACTGGTAATGGGGTTACGCTTGGACCAATATCAGGAGTTTATTCTCACTCAATTAGAATAAATTTGGCAACAACTATGTCTGCGTATAGAGATCCAAATTCATTTACTCCAGGAACATTTCCTAACGAACCATACACTACTACTTTTGAGTATGCTGAGGGTAGTGGTACTCAAACTCAATTCCCTTTAATCACTACATTCCAAGGTAATAACACCTTAGGACCTTTTGTTGTTTTTTCTTCTAATATAGATTCTATTGGAAATTTTCAAGTGTTCTTACCCCAACAACAACCTTTAGACTCATCAGCCATAAATACTGCGTTAAACGAATCTTTAAATACTACTGTGTTAAACAACGGCGCATCCACACCTAATACTAGCGCAATATTTCAAAACCCCAGAACTATTTTAACAAACGTACCTAACTTTGGTTTTGTTCAGTTAAACACAGACGGTAATAGTCCAGTGCAAGCAGACTATGGATCCCCAGGTGCAAACGTTGTAGTTGCGCATATTCCACTCAGTGGTCATCTTTTAGGGATGAATGGATTAACTTCAGGTGGTACTACATTTAACTATGGTCCAGGGCCTTGGTATTATGTGTTTAGAGTAGCAACAACAGACTCTATAGGAGATACAGAAGCAATGATTTATTGGGTAAAAACATCTGTAGGAAATCCCCCCGAAACCGGTTCTTTTCCATATATTTAATTTTAATTCATAAAATATGAAATTTATAGATAACATAAATATATCAACAGCTGAGTTAATTCCTTCAAGGTCTTTAAGAAGTTTTACTATTAACGGAAGTGCTGAAGCTGTTTTTGATTTAAAAATTACAAACGCTGCAGGTAAGTTTTACAATTTTATTACTGGTGATTTTAAAACAAGTCAAATAACAAGTACAACAAGTGTTGTTTCTAATGATACAGATGGTAGTGTAGTATATATAAATGCTGCAAATGCAAATATAGTTGTAGGTATGACAGTAACTGGTAATGGTATATCTAGTAAAGTTTTTGTAAATAGCGTTGACTCTTTAAAAGTAGTTTTAAGCGATAGTATACATACTGCCGCTGGTACTACATTAAAATTTTCTGCAGAAGCAGGTTTAAATGCACAACAACTTAATAGCTCTGGATCGTATAAAAACTCTATTATATTTCCAGCTGTAACCAGTGATGACACATACACAGTTTTACTAGAAGCTAACGTTGCAAATGATACGCAACTAAAAACATCTGAAATAGTTTATGATTTAAACGAGGACAGCGCTACTTTTGGTGATATTGCAACAAAAGGTTTTATTAATGATTTATTTAAATCAATTACTATAAAGCAATATGCAAATACAGCTATAACAATTAATTCATCATCACCAACTTTAACTTCTTTAAGTGTAGACTATAGCGCAAATTCTTTTACAATATCAAAACCAAAAGGTTTTTTAAGTTCAAAAGGTTTTAAAACATCTTTTAGCTGGACGTTTACAACTATAAGTACTAGCGCGCTAATAAAAGCAAATGATTTTGTAAACACTTATTTTGAAACTACAGAAACACAAACTGTAAATGGTGCGACTTCAAGTAGCAGAACAGTTATACTAGACTCTGTAGATAATATTATCGTTGGCATGCTTGCTACTGGTACTGGTTTAAGTGCTGGAGATTCTGTTTTAGCTATTGATGTTGATAAAAAATTAATAGTGTTAAATAACTCTAGAAGCATAGGTGATGGTGTTACCATAACGTTTACTGCTAAAGGAAGTAAAGGCGCTTCTGCATATGGATCAGAATTATCTTTTACAAATTTAACAGCAACGCTCACGCCATTAACAGTTAGAGTTGCAAGTGCTAGTGATAACAGTCAAACTTTAGCGCTAACCGATACTGCTTACATACAAGATGGTAGCAGTACTATAATAAAAGGTGTTGGTATTGACGTTAATGAAACACCAACAACTATTAGTACAAGACAAGCTCCGTTTACATTGACATGCGCTTATAATAACGATCCTACAATAACACACTCTGCTGACGATAGAATAGTAGCTGGTTTAGCTGTTTCAGGCACAGGAATACCTACCAACGCTACAATAGCATCAATTAACAGTGAGACTAGTTTTGAGTTATCTGCATCAACAACTGGTGGTGGAGTTGCTGCTGGAACTCTTACGTTTATTTCTAAAAACATAACTTTATCTGCAGCTAAAACAGTTGAAGCTGGGCAAAGTTTATCAATAGAAGGAAGTAGTAGCGCTGTAACATTAACAGGTGATGTCGTACTAACAAGTATGGGTGGCACTGACTTTACATCAACACTACAATTAGAAGATTTTATTACTGTAGGTGTTTCATAATATATATATATAAAAAATGACTATTACATTAGGATTTACAAATCAAATAAATACATCCGCTAAAATAAATGATTTAGCTTATTATACTAACACATTGCTAGAAGGTGGTTATAACACTTCTGATTTAGATGATTTAGTTTTAATTGGCCCTATCACACAAGTAAATAGAAGGCCTTTATTAGAAACTTCTTTAACAAAGCTTTTCCCAGGCCAAACAATTACCACTTCTTATCTTGGGAAAGTGTTTGATTTTAATGGTTATCCTTGGGAAGATTCTAACGACATACCTTTAGACACTCAAGAATTTATCGTTACTGTTGATGGTGTTTTGTTACCAGAACTAGATGCTACAGGTGATGAAAATTATACATACAATACTTCTACTAAAAAACTAACTCTTACTGTAGGAACTGATAAAGATGTTGCTGCCCGTCTTTTATATACAATCTTAGTAGATGATACTAATTTTACTTCACCTCTTTTTAGCGTATTAAACGATGAAAGTTTTATTATGTTTAAGAAAGACGAAAAAATTAATTCTACTGGTTTAAAAGGTTATTATACTGAGGTAAAATTTGAAAACAACTCTACAGAAAAAGCAGAGTTATTTGCTGTTAGCTCTGAAGTCTCACAAAGTAGTAAATAATACATAAAAAGTGTAATTATAAATAAATGAACATGAATTTAAAAAATAAAATATTATGCCAGTAGGTAAAAAGAAAAGTCCTGCTAAATTTTTAGGTGCTGTAGCTCTTGGTTTAGGAGTTGTACAGGGTGCTAGCCAAATTATTGGTGGTATAAGTGAAAGAAAAAGATTAAGAAGAGAAGGTGATAGGTCTAAAAGACAATTCCAAAGAAATCTAGGTGATTTACAAGGTATGCAGTTTAATAATCCATATGCTGATATTCAAACTCAATTTGAAAATCCTTATGAAGATTTAACTGTAAACACACAGCAAGCTGAGTTTCAAGCAGAGCAAGGTGCTCAAACTAGAGCAAATATATTAAGAAACTTACAAGGTGTTGCTGGTGGTAGCGGAATAGCTGGTTTAGCACAAACTTTAGCTAACCAAGAACAACAGCAGACAAGACAAATATCTGCTGATATAGGAAGACAAGAAGCTGCAAACCAGCGATTAGCTACGCAAGGAGCTGCGGGAGTTCAACAAATGGAAGCTCAAGCTCAGCAAACTGTTCTTGGAGGTGAAGATATAAGACAACAAAGAGAAAGACAAAGAACAATGGATGTTATGAGTTTAAGATCCGGGCAGCAAGCATTGCAAAGAGATATTAGACAGCAAAGAGCGCAAGCATCACAGCAAATAATTGGTGGTATAGGTACTTTAGCTGGTGCTGGTTTTGACGCTTACACTGGCGGTGTATTTGGTAGTGGTAACAGTGGTATAGGAAACACTGGTATTGGCAGTGTTGACTTGAACAACGATATGTTTCCTGATTATTTAGGAGAAGGAACAAATAAAAACTTTATAGGACCAAGAACAAAATAATATATGGCAAATTTATTTCAAATAGGATATGGTGGTGGACCACCAAAAGCAATAGATTACTCAAAGGCATTAGACCCTTTGGCTAATAAAATTGGTGCTAGGCTAAAAGAAAGCAAAGCTAAAACAGATGCTTTAATTAACAATATGCCTCAAGGTGTGCCTATTGATAAAGTGCCTGAGCAATTACGTGGTCAAGTTACTGATTTTTTAACTCAAAATAAACAAGCATATGTAGATGCTTCTAAAGTTATTGCTAGTGGTATATCATCTACAGACCAAAGATACATCGATGCTATATCAACTATAAACCAAGTTGATGCTAAATTTAAAAATTTAAGTAACACGCTTGAAGATATTGCTTTAAAAAGACAAGCTGCACTAGACGGTAGAGCACATGGTAAAGGTTCTTTAAAATGGCAAATAGGTGATCATGAAGATTTAGCTAACGGTACTATGTATGACAACATGATGATACAAGATGATGGTGGCTTTAATTACAAATCTAATGACAATGTAACAAAGCGTTGGGTTGACTACTCTAACACATCTCAAACAAGTAACATAGGTACAGATGAGTTTTATAAATTAGGAGATAATTATAAAAACGTAGGTAAACAAGGAGACCCAATAGATGAAACTCGTGCTAGAGAACAGTTTAATGCTATAATTACTGGGTTAAAGCCTGATGGTGCAAAAGATTATATGTTTGGTGATGATAGCTTTTTGTCAACAAAAATCAAAGCAAAGTTTGGAACTGAAGAATATAATATTGAGTTAGATAAACTTGTTAACTCTGGAAATACTGATGCTCTATTAAAAGAATTTGAAAGCTTTAAAGCAAAAGAACTTGTTAACGCTAATAAAATAGGTTTAAGTCAAAATAACAAAGATTTAAACACTAAAGATTTAAGTAGAAATTTAACTGATGGAACTTATGCTAACGACACTCTAGTTAGAGAAATAATGAGAAAAATAAAAAACAACAGAACAATTGTTTTTGGAAAAAACACTGAAGGAAACGTAAACGTTTATAAACCTGTAAGAGGTGGTTACAAAGGTCCTGATGGAGTTGTTATGACTAAACAAAAAATGGCAGATTTAATAGGTGTAGTTGGTGATAATATGAGTAATGAATTAGAAAAAGTTGGAGACGCTTTGCTTAGCGATGGTAAAAATATAGGAGATATGACAGGTATGGGACCTGAAAAAGAAGAAGAATAAAATATGTTTGAATACAAAGGGCAAGAATTTACTTTACAAAAACTTCAAGATTACGTTACACAAAATAATCTTGACTTTGATACTTACATGGCTAACATGAAAAGGCTTGGCATGACTGAAAAAGCAGATGTTGCAAAACTAGATAAGGATACAAGAGTTGAAGGTGAAGTTGATTACGAATATGATAGATCTAAAGGTGTAAGATATAAAATAGATTCTTACGGTAAGTTTTTAGATGATATAGCTATTGGTGTTGTTTCAAAAACTATTGAAAGTTTTAAAAGTGGTACATCAGGTGAGCTTTCTGAAGAAGCTATTAATGTTATTTTAATGGACGAAAAAGAAAGAGGCGCAATGACTGTTGATCAAGCTAAGCCAATGATTGACGCTATGAAGTTAGCAGAAAGTAAACCACCTTCAGAAGCTTTGATAAAATGGTCTAAAACAGTTGATGAAGCAAAAAACCCTGTATATGGTTTTGTAAAAGCGATGGGTGAGCATGGTTTAGAAGTTTCTTACGAAGCAATGATTTCTTCAATGGCTGGGCAAGCAAAAGCCCTTTACGAGTCTCCTGAAATAAGAACCGCTGCAATAACTGCTGGTGTTGCTCAGTCAAGACTTGGTGGTTTAAATCCTTACTTAAGAGCAGCTGGTTTTATGAGAGGTATGATGAGTACTTTAGGTGGTTCTGTTGAAACAGCTAGTACTTTCAGTGAGTTAATAAAAGAACAGTTTGGCGGCCAAGTACCTTCTGAAGAAGATTTTATAAAGTTTGCACAAAACGAAGAATTATTTAATGAGTTTAGAAACAAAGCATTAAAAAAAGGTTTAACAGTAGCCGCTGTTGATAATTTTGGCGGAGGTATGGTTGTTAAAAGCGTAGCTAAAACAGCTAAAAAAGGAAAAAAAGTACAAGCAGTTGCTAAAGGTATTGTTGGTGAAGCAGCTGTTGGAGCTACTGGTGAAATTGCAGGTTCTACACTTGCTGGAGAAAAAATACAAGCATCAGCTGTTGGTTTAGAAATTATTGGCCAAGGACCTCAAGCCGCTGTTGATATTGGGTCTGCTGTTATAACTCCTGGTAAATATGAAATAAACGGTGATGAAGTAAATCTAGAGCAATTAAATAAAGTATTAGAAACTTCAAAGCCAGATGAGCTTTCTGAAATGGAAATTAAAGTTACAGGAAATCAAGCTTTAGAAGCGGAAGTTAATAACAAACAAGGTGATGCTATTTTATATACTCAAATAAACGAAAAAGTTGATGATGCCGATAGATCTACTTTAGTTGATTTAGAAAAAAAGAGAGCGGCGGCAGAAAAAGATGTAAAAAAGAAAGGTATATTTACAGTCCCAGGTTCTAAAATAAAATTAGAGTCTATAGAAAAACAGATAAATGAAATAATAGGTAGATATGAAGCTGTAGACGGTAGAACAAAAGATGTTAGAGCTAGGAAAAAAGTTGCTAAGGAAGTAAGAGAAAGTAGAAAACAAATGTTAATGGATAAGATTACTCAAGGTGTAAAAGATAATCGAACCTATAAAAACATGGATATTAACATTGAAGAAGTTGAAACTGAGTTGGAAGCTAGAGAGTTGTTTGAACAAGATGTTAACAAAGAAATATTAGTATTAGAAGAAGAGTTAAAAAATCCTGATCTTAACCCAGAAGAAACAGCAGAAATAACAGATGAATTAAACGCTGCTAAAGCTGCTATAAAAGATATTAGTAGTAAAAAGTCTGAAGCAGGTTTATCTCATGGTTTTTTATTAGAAGATGCTCAAACTGGTAAAATGACTATAGTTATAAATAAAGAAAAAGCTATAGCTGATGGTGGTGGAAATATTAATGTTGCTGCGCATGAATTTTTACATGCAGTTTTAAAAAGGACTTTTGGTAATAAATCTTCTATAAAACCAGCTAGTGATTTAGTTAGATTTTTAGAAGAAAACAAACAGTTTTTTGGAACAGAGTTTATACAAAGACTTGGAAGTTACAACGAAGGAGAGCAACAAAATCAAGAGGTATTTACACTTCTTTCTGACGCTTTAGTAAAAGGTGATATAAATATAAATGAAAGCTTTGGCCAAAGGCTAGGTGGTTTTGTTTCAGATTTTTTAACAGCCGTTATACCAGGTAAAAAAATTAAATTTAAAAATGGTAGAGACGCTTTTAGGTTTATAAAAAATTACAATAAAAGTATTAAAGGAAATAGAATATCTAGTAGAATTGTTGATAAAGCTCAAAAACAAGGTATACAATTTGAAGATCAAGCAGCTGCAGAAACAACAAGTAGACCTCTTTCAAAAGAAGCATCTGACAAAGTTCAACAATCATACGAAACTAAAAACAAAGGTTTTGAATTTGATATTATAAAACAATTTAAACCTATAACTAGTAGAATAGCTGAAAAACGTAGAGAAGCTCCTAACTTTGATAAAGAGCTTTTAATGAGTGA
>TARA_R110001592_G_scaffold105045_8_pt1 | contig 14333 bp, 9 predicted proteins | sample TARA_R110001592 | Tara Oceans TARA_R110001592 (sample SAMEA4398387) | marine metagenome | biome: Polar Biome; feature: [SRF] surface water layer (ENVO:00010504); material: water (ENVO:00002006), including particulate matter (ENVO:01000060) such as... | depth 5 m
TTTTTTATCTCCTAATTCTATAATTCTGGCTGTCACCTTTTTTAACTCATCATCATTCAGCGTTAGCCCAAGTTCTTGTAGGTTTTTCTGAATGTTGGCTTTGCCAGACATTTTACCCAATGCATACTTACGTTTTCTTCCAAAACGTTCTGGCATTAAATCACTAAAATACAAGTTCTTTTTACTATCTCCATCTGCATGTATGCCTGCTGTTTGCGTAAATACATTATCGCCAACAATGGGCTTGTTTGCAGGAATGGTAAAACCGGTAAAAGCAGAAACCAATTTACTCACTTTAAATAACGAGGTTTCATTTACGTTAATTTCTACCGCTGGTAAAAAATCGTTTATAACTGCAACAGCACTTGCCATAGGGGCGTTACCTGCACGTTCGCCCATTCCATTAACAGTTAGGTGCAATCCATGACAACCTGCTTTTACAGCTTCCATAATATTGGCTACACCTAAATCATAATCGTTGTGACCATGAAAATCAAAATGCAATTTCGGAAATTTTTGAACTATCTCTGAAATGTATGCATACGTCTCAGTATGTGTTAGAATACCTAATGTATCGGGTAATAATATTCTTTTAACGGGTTGAGTAGAAAGGAATTCTAAAAATTCAAAAACATAGGCTTTTGAATTTCGCATCCCGTTACTCCAGTCTTCTAGATAGATATTATTAATAATACCTCTTTCAGAGGCGTTTTTGAAAATTTCACCTATTTCTGAAAAGTGTTGTTTTGGAGTTTTCTTTAGTTGATGTTCTAAATGGTTTAAAGAGCCTTTTGTAAGTAGGTTTTGAGAGATTGCACCTGATTTTTGCATCCAATCTAACGAAATGCCACCGTCTACAAAAGTAAGAACCTCTACACGTTCTAAATATCCTTTAGTAGCTGCCCATTCAGTGATTTTTTGAACAGCTTCAAGCTCACCATCAGAAACACGAGCTGAGGCAACCTCAATACGGTCTACCTTAAGCTCGTCTAAAAGTAGTTTTGCTAAGGTTAATTTTTCTGATGCAGAAAAGGATACCCCAGAAGTTTGTTCACCATCCCGAAGGGTGGTATCCATAATTTCCAATTTTCTTTTCATTAGTGTTCTTCCGTTATATGAAAATTGGATTATAGTGGCGTATTTTCAGCGAAGGTCTCAATATCTTTTTTAATATTCAACAAGTAATCGATATCATCAAAACCATTTAACATGTTGTTTTTCTTGTAATCATTGATATCAAAAGATTCGCTTTCTCCTGTTGACAATAGTGTAATTTTTTGTTCAGGAAGATTTATTTCCAACTTCGTAGTAGGATCAGCTTCTGTCGCGTCAAATATTTTCTGTAAAAATTCTGCGCTTACTTGTACTGGTAAAACTCCAATATTTAAACAGTTACCTCTAAAAATATCAGCAAAGAAACTAGATACTACACATCTAAAGCCGTAATCATAAACTGACCATGCAGCATGCTCACGAGATGATCCAGAACCAAAATTTTTCCCTCCTACTAATATTTTGCCGCTAAATCTATCTTGATTAAGCACAAAATCTTCTTTTAAGGTATTATCTTGATTATAGCGCCAATCTCTAAAAAGATTATCACCAAAGCCAACACGCTCAGTAGCTTTTAAAAATCGTGCTGGTATTATTTGATCAGTATCTACATTCTCTATTGGTAGAGGAACTGCTGTTGATATTAATAAATCGAATTTATCGTATGCCATTTTGTATAGCTTTTAGCTTTCGGCCCTTGGCCTTTAGCTTATTATTTAATGTTGATTTGTGCTATTGACTTACAGCCAATAGCTAAAGGAAAACTCATCTTAAACGAGTTCTACCATTAATTCTCTTGGGTCAGTAACTTTACCGGTTACAGCGGCTGCAGCAGCAACTAACGGACTAGCTAACAATGTTCTTGAACCAGGACCTTGTCTTCCTTCAAAGTTTCTATTTGAAGTGCTTACTGCCAGTTTACCAGCAGGAACTTTATCATCGTTCATCGCCAAACATGCAGAACAACCAGGTTCCCGTAATTCAAAACCAGCTTCGATTAAAATGTCAAGTATACCTTCTTCTTTTATTGCAGTTTCTACTTTGTGCGAGCCTGGTACTAACCAGGCAGTTACATTAGCAGCTTTTTTTCTTCCTTTTACTATAGAAGCGAAAGCTCTAAAATCTTCAATTCGTCCGTTTGTACAACTTCCTAAGAAAACAAAATCAATTGATTTCCCCATCATACTATCACCTTCATTGAAATTCATATACTTCAATGATTTCTGATAGGTTGTAGCTCCACCTTGTACCGAACTTGCCATAGGAATATCATTTGAAATTCCCATACCCATACCTGGGTTTGTACCGTAAGTAATCATTGGTTCAATCAACGAACCGTCAAAAGTTAATTCTTTATCAAAAATGGCATCTTCATCTGTGTAAAGTGTATCCCAATATGCCATTGCCTTATCCCAATCGGCACCTTTTGGAGTAAACTCGCGACCTTTTACATATTCAAATGTTTTCTCGTCAGGAGCAATCATACCTCCACGGGCACCCATTTCGATACTTAAATTACAAACGGTCATACGACCCTCCATACTCATGTCTCTAAAAATCTCACCCGCATATTCTACAAAGTATCCTGTAGCTCCAGAAGTAGTCAATTGCGAAATAATAAATAAGGCGACATCTTTTGGCGTAACTCCCTTACTCATTTTTCCGTTGATATTGATACGCATTCTTTTTGGCTTAGGCTGCATAATACATTGTGTAGCCAATACCATTTCAACTTCAGATGTACCAATACCAAAAGCAATAGCTCCAAAAGCACCGTGCGTAGAAGTATGTGAATCACCACAAACTATTGTAGCACCTGGCTGTGTGATTCCGTATTCAGGACCTACAACGTGTACAATTCCGTTTTTTGCATGTCCTAATCCCCAATACGAAATACCATATTCATTTGCATTCTCTTCAAGCATTCTTAATTGGTTTGCTGAAAGAGGATCTGCTACTGGTAAATGTTGATTTATAGTCGGAGTATTATGATCAGCCGTTGCAAATGTTTTCTCAGGATGCATAACAGGTATGTTTCTGTTTTTTAATCCTAAAAAAGCAACCGGACTAGTTACTTCGTGAACCATGTGTCTGTCAATAAACAGAACATCTGGACCATCTTGAATTTTATGTACTACGTGGGAATCCCACACTTTATCAAATAATGTTTTTGTTGCGCTCATATTCTTTCTAATCTAAGTTCACAAATCTATTAAAAACAAGGGTTTCTTGGAAATTAACACCCCTCTAAATTACGATGTTCAACGATAAATGTGTTAAAAATAAAACTAGCTAATGTATGTCCAGATATTTTTATGCTTTACCAACTGGGCATACATGTGTCTAATTATTAAATTCTCTGGCCTGCTTAATGAAGGGTCCTCTTTTAGTAATTGAAGAGCATAATATCTTGCCGTTTTAAGTATGTCATTATCCTTTACGATATCGGCTATTTTTAAATTTAGCAACCCACTTTGCTGTGTGCCCATTAAATCACCAGGTCCACGAAGTTTTAGATCAACTTCAGCAATTTCGAATCCATCGTTGGTAGCCACCATAGTTTCTAAACGAGTTTTTGCTTCGGAAGATAATTTATGACTAGTCATTAGAATACAAAAACTTTGGTCTGCCCCACGGCCTACACGACCACGTAATTGATGTAATTGTGATAAGCCGAAACGTTCGGCACTTTCAATAATCATAACAGAAGCATTGGATACATTTACACCAACCTCAATTACGGTTGTGGCAACCATTATTTGTGTTTCGCCACGTACGAATCGGCTCATTTCAAACTCCTTATCGACAGGTTTCATTTGTCCGTGAACAATAGATATCTGATATTTTGGTTGAGGAAAATCACGAACTATACTTTCATAACCATCCATCAAATCTTTATAGTCCATGGCTTCAGATTCCTGAATTAAAGGATAAACAACATAAATCTGTCTGCCTTTTTCTATTTCATCGCGTATAAATCGAAACACTTTTAACCGATTGGAATCATATCGATGAACAGTCTTAATTGGCTTACGACCAGGTGGTAATTCATCTATTACCGAAATATCTAAATCTCCATATAAACTCATGGCCAATGTTCTTGGAATAGGTGTTGCTGTCATAACCAATATGTGTGGAGGAAATTCATTTTTATGCCAAAGTTTAGAGCGTTGCGCAACACCAAAACGATGTTGCTCATCTATAACCGCAATACCTAAATTTTGATACTTTACTTTATCCTCTAAAAGAGCATGCGTGCCAATTAGAATGTTTAATTCTCCACTTTCTAACTGTTCATGTATTGGTTTACGAGCCGATTTTTTGACAGAACCAGTTAACAAAGCACAAGTAATTTCTGTTCCTTCCAACAGTTCTGAAATACCTTGAAAATGCTGGTTTGCAAGAATTTCTGTGGGTGCCATTAGACACGCTTGAAATCCGTTATCGATAGCTAAAAGCATGGTCATTACTGCCACTATCGTTTTTCCAGAACCTACATCGCCCTGTAATAAACGGTTCATTTGAGCATTGCTACCAAGGTCTGCGCGTATTTCTTTAATAACTCTTTTTTGTGCTCCAGTAAGTTCAAAGGGTAACTTATTAGTGTAGAAATCGTTAAAATAGTCACCTACCTCCGTAAATGGAAAGCCTTTTATTTTCTTCTTCCGAGAAAGTTTTTTACCAATTAGTTGTAATTGAATATAGAAAAGCTCCTCAAATTTTAAACGAAATTGTGCCTTGGCTAATAATTCTTGATTCTTAGGAAAATGGATATTAAATAAGGCCTCATTTTTAGAAATTAGCTTCAATTCATACGGTAATTTGTCAGAAAGACTTTCGTTGAATTTACCGTTGACTTCTATAAAAAGTTGTTGCATCAGTTTATTGATGACTTTATTAGTAATGCCTTTATTACTTAGTTTTTCTGTTGAAGGGTATACTGGTTGCATGTACACTTTTGTACCTTGTTCATGCTCTTTTAGAGGTTCCATTTCTGGGTGAGGCATCGAAAATGTACCATTGAACCAGTTGCATTTTCCAAAAATAACATAAGGCGTATTCAATTTTAAATTTTCGCGAATCCATTTTTGACCTCTAAACCAAACCAGTTCCATTTCTCCTGTATCATCAATGAATCGGGCAACTAGCCGAGTTCCTTTTTTCTGCTCGACCGTTTTAATATTCACTAATTTTCCTATAATCTGAACATCTGAACTACTACGCTGTAATTGACCGATTTTATAGTATTGTGTTTTATCAATATATCTATTAGGGAATAGATTTAGCAAATCTTGGTAAGTATCCACGCCCAATTCTGACTTTAAGGTTTCTGCACGGTTAGGGCCAACACCTTTTAAATATACAATGGGAGTCTGCAAGAAATTAGCATTCATGCTACTAAAGTAGGGTTTAGGTAGAATTGCGACAAACTAAATTATTAAATTTGATTTCTAGAGTATTCATAACTTTATGAAGAATTTTTTTATACTACTTATATTTTGCATTACATGTTTCACCTATGGTCAACATCAAGATAAGGTAGATTTTACTACAGCTAGTGTTTATATTAAGCCAGAGCCACTAAAACGTCAAATAAAGGGTAGTGTTATATATCATTTTGAAGTAAAGCAAAATGTAGATTCTATTTTTCTTAATGCCAATAATATGTCCTTTACTAAGGTGGAGTTAGATGGTAAACCAGTAAATTCTCTGAAGACTGAAAAAGCACTTACCATTGAGAAGAAATTTAAAAAAGGAAAATCTCACAAACTAAATATCGAATATGTTACCGAGCCAAAACAAACCGTTTATTTTATTGGTTGGGAAGATGATTTAGAGGGCAACGAACAAATATGGACTCAAGGTCAAGGTAAGTACACGAGTCATTGGTTGCCTAGTTTTGACGATATGGAAGAAAAGATTGAGTTCGATTTAACCATTGAAGCTCATAAGAAGTATCAAGTTATTGCGAATGGTAGTTTGGTCACCAAGTCAAAAGAAAAAGATGAGTTTACCATCTGGGCTTTTGATATGGAAAAACCAATGAGCAGTTATTTGCTTGCATTTGCCATAGGTAATTATGATAAGCAAATATTAGTGTCTAAAAGTGGGGTTTCAATTGAGAATTACTTTTACCCTGAGGATAATTTAAGGGTGGAACCCACTTATAGATATACTAAAAGAATTTTTGATTTCTTAGAAACCGAGATAGGCGTAGCTTACCCATGGCAAAATTATAAGCAAGTTCCTGTACATGATTTTTTGTACGCAGGTATGGAAAATACAAGTGCTACTTTCTTTTCTGACACCTATGTTATTGATTCCACTTCATTTATTGATAGAAATTATGTGAATATAAATGCGCACGAATTGGCACATCAATGGTTTGGGAATCTGGTAACCGAAAAAAATAGTGAGCATCATTGGTTACATGAGGGTTTTGCTACATACTATACTTACTTAGCTGAGAAGGAAGTATTTGGAGATGATTATTACTATTGGAAGTTATTTGATACAGCCAAAATTTTAAATGAAGCTTCAGAAAAAGGAGAAGGGGAGAGTTTGCTGAATTCTAAAGCTAGTAGTCTTACTTTTTATGAAAAAGGAGCTTGGGCTTTGTCTATGCTTAGAGAAGAAATAGGGGACTCAGCGTTTAAAGAAGGAATTAAGAAATACCTAAATAAATACCAGTACCAAAATGCGACTGTTGCAGATTTTATTGCTGTAATGGAGAAGGTGAGTGGCAAAGATTTAAATGAGTTCAAAGGGGTTTGGTTAGAAGGGAAGGATTTTCCGAAAGAGATAGCTAAAGACTTTTTAATAAAAAAAAGCTCTTCTGTAAGAATGTTTTATGTTTGGAAACATGACAGGGAGAAGACATTTACGTCTAAAGAAACCTTAGAAGATTCAGAATTGTCAATCGAATTAAAACTTGAACTTCTTAAGCTTAAGAATGATTTTATTGGAATGCAACTTTGGCCCATAATTGTAAATGATGATATTAAAATAAGACAATTTGCTGCAAAGAAAATGGATATTATTCCTGAAGAATTACGGGAGTTTGCTGAACCTTTATTATTAGATGATAGTTATATTACCAATGAATTAATGCTGTATAATCTTTGGACTAGTTTTGATTATGATAGAAGTGTTTTTTTAGATAAAACAAAAGATATTATCGGACTTCCTAATAAAAATGTACGCTTGCTTTGGCTTACGTTGGCGTTAATAACTAAAAAATATAATTCAGAATTGAGTACTGCGTATTATGAAGAACTTGTTGAATATACGAGCTCAATTTATAACCCAGAAGTACGACAAACTGCTTTTCAATTCCTATTTGAAATTCAGGCACTCAATGATGACGTATTAACCAATTTGATTAAAGCAGCGAATCATCATTCTTGGCAATTCAGAAATTTCTCCAGACGGTTATTAGATTCTTTATTGGAAGATAAAGAACATAAAAGTGAAATTGAAAAGGTGTCAAAGCAACTAAATATAGCAGATTTACGTTATCTTAAAACGAAATTAGATTTTAAATGAAAGCATTAGTTATTTCTGGTGGTGGAAGTAAAGGAGCCTTTGCAGGGGGTGTCGCCCAATACCTAATTCAAGAAGAAGGAAGAAAGTATGATATTTTTGTCGGCACTTCTACCGGAAGCCTATTAATTTCTCATTTGGCCTTGGGTAAATTGGATAAAATCAAGGAAATCTATTCTAATGTTAATCAAAAAAGCATATTTAATAATTGCCCTTTTCTAGTAAAGAATATACGCGGTAATGAAGAGATTTCCATTAATCATTGGAATGTTCTACGCAATTTTATAGTAGGAAAAAAGACCTTTGGTGAAAGTGAAAATCTTAGAAAGCTAATTGAAACTAGTTTAACCCTTGAAGAGTTTGAGACTTTAAAAAACGGTGATTCTGATGTGATTATTACGGTTTCTAATTTGTCATTAAACCAGGTGGAGTATAAATCTATTAAAGAGTGTACGTATGAAGATTACTGCGATTGGATTTGGATATCAGCTAACTATACGCCATTCATGAGTTTGGTTCGAAAAAATGGTTGTGAATATGCTGATGGTGGTTTGGGTAGTATTGTACCTATAGAAGAGGCTATTAAAAGAGGAGCTACAGAAGTTGATGTGGTTGTTTTACATACCGAGGTAAATTATTTAAATAGGGTAGCATCTAGAAATCCGTTCGAGTTGATCACTACAATGATGAGCTTTATCTTGGATCGTATTGAAAATCAGAATATCAGAATAGGAAAATTGGTTGCCAATCAAAAGAACGCAATTATAAATCTGTTTTATACACCAACGATATTAACGACCAATTCTTTAATATTTGATAAAGAAAAGATGACCTTGTGGTGGAAAAGAGGCTATTTGTACGCTAAAAATAAGAACGAAGAAACAAACCCTATTGAGCCAAATGAGAATGAATAATTCTCATCAGTGATAAAAAGACAAATAATTTTATACAACAAATGCTTTCATAATTGAAAGCATTTGTTTTTTATTCAAGTATGAGTATTCCTTTTAAACCTACTACCACAAATCACCAATTTCTTTTTTTACAAAAGAAAGAGCAGTAGCGGAAGGCGAAGTTTTTTCCATTGTTTCATTAAGAATGTCTTCTCTTAATTTGTCAGCAGATTCGGTTTGGCTCATTGCTGCTTTTCTAATCATTTGTATTGTTGCACTTTTTGCGGCTTTTATTATGTTCCAACACTCGTCGGTCATATAAATTTGTTGCGATAAATTATGATCAAATTCTGTCTCAATACTTTTAATCAATAAACTTTCATAAGCACCTTTGTCTTTAGATTGTGGCCCAACACGCACTACTAAACTAGGAATTGCAATTCTCTCTAAAAATAATGCCATTCGTTCATAAGCCTGCAAGCGAACTGGTAAGAGGTCTTTTTGAGAATCTTTATGTAAAAGAAAACGTCTGCGACCTTCTTCATTGTTGGTGTGCAATCTAAAAAAATAGAAAGCAATCGCGCCCGTAACTACTGATGGTAATAAATATGCGAAAAGTTGAAATATTTGATCTGAGGTCATTTTTGAGATTATTTATTGAATTATACCAGTTTAAAACGATGATTTTATTCAATTATTATAATGGTTCATCGATGAAATACAAGTAATTTAATTTTTTGAGTCTCCTTTCGCCATATCATAAAATGCTTTATAATTTGGTTGAAATTTAATTTGTAACGATTCACGAAGTCCACCATCTTGGCCAACTGCAACAATGTGCTCTCCTTTTACACCGAAATCTCTAATGAGAATACTGGCTATAGCAGTTGCTTGTTGAAGTGCAATGTCCATTTCTCCTGTTATATTTAAGCTTGCTACTGTAATTATGCTTTTGGGATTAGCATTAATCACTTTGGCTACATTCTCTAGCCATCCTTTAGATTCACTCGAAGGATTTGTGCCAACACCATCTTCAAAGAAAAAGTCTAGTTTCTCAGAAATTATTACAGTGCCATCAGAAACACCAACTTTTGCGTTTTCGCCTAATACTTGTTTAGTGTTTGTTAATATCCTAACCGCAGTAGAGTCATTACTTGCTACACCATCTGTAATACCCTTAAGTTGCTCTTCTTTACGTTTTAAAGTCGCTAAGGTTTTATTAATATTATCTGAATTTTGACTAGATAGTGCTGCGAAGCTATTAAGGTTTTTCATCAAAGTAGCATTAGCATCTTGTAGCTCAGTTACCTGTAATTGAAGTTCATCGGCACGTTGTAAGCCTAATTTTTCATTGTGCTGTGCGGTACTAACTATTCTCGATACAGAATCGAGTTTGTATTTTAGTTCTTGATTCTGATTTATTAATTCACTTTTTTTCTGAGCTTCTACATTGCTTAATCCAACAATTAAAAGAGCTGAACATAAAAAAAATCTTACCATATTAAATATGCATTAAATAAGTTAATCTAAATTTTGCCGCCAAGATACGAACAGTCTTTTAATTCTTGAACACCATTGAACGGTACTTTAGTTTTATTATATCCGTAGGTTGAGGCTAAACTTCGATTTAAATTATTGTCATCTACATTTACTTGAACATCATCCATAGTAAATTGGCTTGGATGTTCATAGCCAGCTGCGTGTGTAATTTCTAAAAATTCTTTTCTAAAGGTATTGAAGTACTGAGCCAAACGGTCTGATTTTAATGGTACGTTTATACCTTTTTGTAACCATTTACTCTGGGTTGCAATACCGGTTGGGCATCTGTTGGTATGGCATACTTGTGCTTGTATACAACCAATACTCATCATGGCTTCACGAGCGACATTTATACAGTCTACACCCATAGCAAATGCCATTGCCGCTTTTGCAGGAAAACCTAGTTTTCCTGAACCTATAAATACAATACGATCTGTAATATTCCTGTTTAAAAATACCCTATATAGACTTGAAAAACCGTAAACCCATGGCAAAGAAACATGATCAGCAAATGAAGGGGGAGCAGCACCGGTACCACCTTCACCACCATCAACAGTGATAAAATCTGGACCTTTTCCTGTTTTTAACATATTGTCTGCCAATTCTTCCCATTGATCCAGCTTTCCTATTGCTCCTTTTATACCTACTGGCAATCCGGTTTCATTTGCAATAGCTTCTATAAATGCCATTAATTCTTCAACGTTGGAAAACGCTTTATGAGTAGCGGGTGACAATACATCTTTACCAACTTCAACACCTCTTATTTCTGCAAGCTCAGTTGTTATTTTTGCACCTGGTAATACACCACCTTTACCTGGTTTCGCACCTTGAGATAATTTAATTTCTATGGCTTTGATACACGGATTGTCTTCAACCAATTTTTTCATTTTCTCCATAGAGAAATTTCCATCTTGGGTTCTGACACCAAAATAACCTGTTCCGAAATGAAAAATAATATCACCTCCGTGTTGGTGGTAAGGTGAGAGTCCACCTTCACCGGTATTATGATAAGCGTTTGCCTTTTTTACACCTTTATTCATCGCTTCGACAGCTGCAGCAGAAAGTGAACCAAAGCTCATAGCAGAAACATTGACGACACTACCTGGTCTGTAAGGCTTTTTGCGATTATTGTACAAGCCCATTGTTTTTGCGCACGGTATAAATGTCGGTACACTTTCATTTGGGTGGCCACTAGGTAACTTGTATGCCATCATACTATTTTTTATAAAAATATGCTGGTGGTCATATAAATCTCGGTCAGAACCAAAACCTTCATAATTATTCTCTTTTTTTGCTGAAGCATAAATCCAACCCCTTTCAATTCTATTAAAAGGAAGCTCTTCTCTATTGTTAGCAACAAAATATTGACGCATTTCTGGCCCGATACTTTCTAACCAATATCTAAAATGCCCAACTATTGGGAAATTATGTTTAATCGTGTGGCTTTTCTGTATAAAAATATCCCATATCGCAACTAAAATAATGAACAAAAAAATCCAAGCCCACCATGGTGGACTTGGAATAGAATTTAGAAATTGACTCATCAATATTATCCTTTTATTTTAATATCTAAAAGTGGTGTTTTATCACTATTTAAATAATCTAGACTCATTTCTGTAAGCGTACGTACACCTAAAAGTAGTCCACTATCATCAATCAAAAAATCTGGCGTATGATGTGGGTATGATTTTGTGCTGCCAGGTGTCATTCCTCCTAAGAAAAAGAAAAATCCTGGAGCTTCTCTTTGAAAATATGAAAAATCTTCAGCACCCGTTATTGCTTTTTGAAATTGAACATTGGCCTCACCAGCTACTCTTTTCATAGTAGGTAACATTTGATCTACCAATTCAGGATTGTTATAGGTGATATCTGTAGCATCTTTAATTTCACAAGTAGCTTCACCACCGTATGCTTTTGCAATGGTAGTTACCATTTCTATCATACGCTTATTAAGCTTGTCCTTCATGTCATAATCCAACGTTCTAATAGTACCAATCATCTCAGCTGTTTCAGGTATAATATTGAAACGTACACCACTCCTTATTTTTCCTACTGTAATTACTGCTGCTTCATTGGTAAGTTCAGTTTCTCTACTTATAATAGTTTGTAGACCATCAATTATTTTTGCACTAATTAAAATAGGATCAACACCAGACCATGGTTGTGAACCGTGAGATTGCTTCCCTTTTACATTAATAGTGAAACTCTGAGCCGCAGCCATTGTACCACCAGATTTATATTTAATTACGCCTACAGGTGTTTGAGAATTAATATGAAGACCAAATATAGCATCTACTTTAGGGCTATTCATTACACCTTCTTTAACCATTAAAAGGGCGCCGCCTTCTTCACCTGGTGGTGGACCTTCTTCTGCTGGTTGAAAGATAAACTTCACTGTTCCCTTAATTTTATCTTTGTTTTTAGACATTACTTCAGCAACGCCCATTAAAATTGCAGTATGCGTATCGTGACCACAGGCATGCATAACACCTACCTTTTCACCCATAAATTCTGAAGAGACATTAGATTTGTAGGGTAAATCATTTCTTTCTGTTACAGGTAATGCATCAATATCTGCTCTTAATGCTACAACTTTACCAGGTAAATCCCCTTTTAAAATACCAACCACACCTGTAAATGCAACCCCGGTCTGAATTTCGATTCCTAATGATTTTAAATGCTTAGCAATTTTTTCAGCAGTTTTAAATTCTCTGTTACCCAATTCTGGATTTTGATGAATTTCTCTACGCCATTCAATTACCTTGCCTTCTATAGCAGTATAATCCTTTTCAAGATTTGGCCCCTGTGCTTGAACGGAAAATCCGAAAAGAACGAAAGCCAAAAAACCTAGTTTTCTCATAATCAGTGTTTAAATTAATATTATTCTACATGTTACTATTGATGGTAAAACTTTTTCAGCAGTAACTTGTAATTTCAATACGATGTTATAATGGTTAAATATATTCAAAATGAAAAGAAATACCCTGCATTGTTTATAAATCTAAATGACATCACTTTTAGTATCCCTATATAATGGCTAAATTCACGCCTCTAAAAGAAAGAAAATTTGAGCTCATTTATAGACGAATTGAACGATGCCCAAAAGGCTCCTGTTTTGCACAAAGATGGGCCTCTAATGGTAATTGCTGGAGCCGGATCTGGGAAAACACGTGTATTAACTTATAGAATTGCCCACCTAATGGCACAAGGGGTCGATTCTTTTAATATTTTGGCTTTAACCTTTACCAATAAAGCTGCTCGTGAAATGAAAGTCCGTATTTCTAATATTGTAGGTTCTACGGAAGCAAAAAATCTTTGGATGGGGACTTTCCACTCTGTTTTCGCCAAACTATTACGCATAGATGGAAATAAACTTGGGTACCCAGCTAATTTCACTATTTATGATACTCAAGATTCTCAACGCTTGTTATCTTCCATTATTAAGGAAATGGGTTTAGATAAGGATATCTATAAATACAAACAGATTCAGAATAGAATTTCCTCATTTAAGAATAGTTTAATAACAGTTAAGGCATATCGTAATGATCCTGATTTAGTTGAGCAAGATGCAATGGCCAAAAAGCCTAGAACAGGAGATATATATGAAAATTATGTAGATCGATGTTTTAAGGCCGGAGCGATGGATTTTGATGATTTATTGCTACGCACCAATGAATTACTAACGCGTTACCCAGATGTATTGATGAAGTATCAAGATCGTTTTAGGTATATTTTAGTAGATGAGTACCAAGATACAAATCATTCACAATACTTAATCGTTAAGGCATTAGCTGATCGTTTTCAGAATATTTGTGTGGTAGGTGATGATGCACAAAGTATATATTCTTTTAGGGGAGCTAATATTAGTAATATTTTAAACTTTCAAAAAGATTACGAAAATGTTGGCATGTATCGATTAGAACAGAATTATCGATCAACCAGAAATATTGTAAATGCTGCCAATTCAATAATTGGTAAAAACAAAAATCAAATTGAGAAGGTGGTTTGGACCGCTAATGACGATGGTGCCGCTATTAAAATTCATAGAAGCCCTACAGATGCTGAAGAGGGGCGATTTGTTGCGAATTCTATTTGGGAGCATCGAATGCAAGAGCAAATGAATAATGGTGAATTTGCAGTATTGTATAGAACAAACTCTCAATCTAGATCTATTGAAGATGCACTGCGTAAACGTGATATTCCATATCGTATTTATGGTGGATTATCATTTTATCAGCGTAAAGAAATTAAAGATGTGCTATCGTATTTACGTATGGTCATCAATCCGAAAGATGAAGAAGCTTT
>TARA_R110001592_G_scaffold153330_2_pt1 | contig 14325 bp, 22 predicted proteins | sample TARA_R110001592 | Tara Oceans TARA_R110001592 (sample SAMEA4398387) | marine metagenome | biome: Polar Biome; feature: [SRF] surface water layer (ENVO:00010504); material: water (ENVO:00002006), including particulate matter (ENVO:01000060) such as... | depth 5 m
TGCATCTTCAGATGTAAATGTTTTAGCTACTGGATATGCTTCTGCTTCTGTATGGTTTAACGCTTCTGTTAACGTTAATGTTTTTTTTGCATCTATATTAATGCTTTGTGGTACTCTTTTTACTTTTTTTTCTGAGAGTATATTACGAACTTCCTTTTGTACTTCTTCTTTTACAATTTTTCGTATAACTCCGGCTAATTTACTTATTTTCATTATTGTTCTCCGTAATTGTATAGTATATATTATAAATATACAGTTTTATTATTTTTGTTGTAATTCTAGTAGTGTTCGTTCAATACTATCTAAATTTGCTGATATTGATGTTGTTTTTTGTCGATTTACAGAGAATGCAGGTACTTGTGATGATGGACCTGTCATTCCCATACCAGGCACCATAAATGTTTGCTTCATATTTGTCATTACCATATTTGTTACTTCTTTGTTTAATCCTTTAACTTCTACTATTAAATCTTTTAATGTATCTAATACTACATCAACATCGTGAGCCCAATTTTGTGTACACAAGTATATTGTTTTTTTACTATTTAATATTATATCATCCGTCCTTGTTCCTACTGCAAATCTATCACAGTAAAATATAACTTGAGACTTTGTATACGTATCTTTTGTACCTTCTATAGCAGATGGAAAGTTAGCCTTAAATGGTAGTTTAACTTCTTGATCGTATGTCATCCATAGTGAACAAGGATCCCATGCTAAATTTTCCATTGGTAAGTATCCGTTCCGTAACATGATCATAGGCGTTGGATCAGCTGATTGACCTTTTTTCCACGGAGTGTTTATCTCTTTATTAGTTCCTGTAAGTCTTATTGTTGAACCATACCTACTCTGTATGGTTAGATCTCCTTCATATATATCTAATGTACGTGTGTAGTCAGTTTGTGGCTTAAAGTACTTACCAGTACTTATTATAGAGTGATCATCACCTTTCATAGTTACTGGTCTTCTTGTATTTGGTAGATAATTTAATTCTCCTCTTGAAGGTAATATACCGGTATAATAATACATGGCAGTTAAATTATCTTTTATAACATATACTCTTTCATTAACAACAGGGCAAATAAAATGATGTGGATTAAATGGTCTAGCTACTTCATTATGTCTTTCACCTCTCTCGTTCAACAACTGAATTGTAATTTCTCCAACACTTCTATTGTTACTATCAAACATTATACTAGTAACATCAGCCATAAGTGTTGTAGAATTTTGTATAGCTAAACTTCGATTTCCTCCCTTATTCGCTTTCTGTAGCTGTACTGTTTCATTTTGATCAAAAAATTTACTCATCAAGTTCCCCGATCTTTTGAATTTGATCTATTAATTGTTGCTTCTCTTCTTCTGTTAATAGTAAGCTACCTTCATCTGTAGAACGTCCTTGAGCTTTTTGTACTATTGCAGCCATCTTGATTAATGCTTCATCATTCTTAACAGCAATTTCCATATAATCTTTCATTAAAGGTACAATTATAACAGCATCACCTAAATTTTTAATCATAGGTTTTAATTCTGTTATAAGAATCTGTATTTGTGTTTCTTTACGTTTTGAATTATCGTATATGTCTTTTAATAAACTATCAAACGTTTTACCTTTAAATATTTCACTGGTTTTTTCTTTCATAATATTCCTCCATATATAAATATACAAAAATAAAAAAGCGCCTAGTATAAGTAGGCGCTTTTCATAACTATATATTTAAAATAACTACTTTTTCACAAAAAATGATGTAATCATTACTAAAACTATTAATCCTACAAATCCACCATTACCTAGTGTATTTACAAGATTAGTTAGATTAGTTACTACATCCATTCCAAATACCGAACCACCTGTTAAGATTGTCCATAGGATAGTTACTGGCAATACTGCTAGCATGATAGCCATAAGGCCACCTAAAAATCCTGTTACGTATTTCATTACTGAATCCATAATATTCTCCTTGTTTCTAATTGTTGTTGTGGCAATATTGCCATGAGAGCATCGAGCGGTTAATAATTATTAGAACTTAAGACCAAACCCTAAAGTAAGGTTTGTAGTCTTCGTCCCTGTATTATAAACTACTTTTGGGTCTACAAATACGTTATTACGTATTGTAAACATTTTACCTAATCCAAGCGCCAAATTATCTGTGCTTAAACCTTCTGTTGCCACATATGCAAAATATCCCTTCATAAAGTATCTTGCATGAAAGTCGATATTCATGTCTGCAGTAGAATCAGCTTGTGAAACTGAACAGCCTAACATTAGTTTGTCTGATATACCATATCCTACTGTTGGTGAAACTGCCCACTCAGTCCAAGAAACATTTGAAATGTCTCCTGTACCTACGTACCAGTCACCGTTTGTTTGTGCATTAGCTGCGATCATACCACATGCTAACACCATTGTTAAAATTAATTTTCTCATAAATTTTCCTCTTGTTTTTTAAATGATGCTCTTACTCTCATTTAGTCGTTTATAACCTGTTTTACCTTTATTTGTTCTATAACCTTTCTTCATTAATACATATCATATTACACACTTTTAAGCGTGCCTTTCTGCATAAATTTTATACAGTCTCATGTACTCTTTCTTTAATATATTTACAACACGTGTAATATATTGTGTTTTTACATTAACCATTTCACGAACCATGATATATAATGCTTTTTTATTGTATGTTTCTATATTTTCACAATTTTTAAATATTGTTAGTACAGCGTATGCAATAGGTATATCACGTTTATATCTTATTATAGATTCAATATTTTCATCACAGTGTTTTATAAATAAGTGATAAAAATCTTGTATCTCAGACTTTTGCTCGGTTCTAGCTAATTCATTTGTAATATTTCTTTGCATGTCAATCTTATCTACAGGAGCTTTTGCTTTCTTCCTATTATAATGTTTATAATTATTTTGAATTAGGTAGTTTTTTGCTACTATAGAAAAGTATGAAAACGCTTTACCTTTTTCCTGTGTATACTTTGGTAATTTTTCTAATAAGAATGCTATTACTTCATGCTGTACATCTTTTGTAGCTGCGTCAAAATGGTAAAACTTATATCTATGAATCAAGCTTTCACACATTTTTTGTAACGGAAAATGTATATAATCATTATAAACTTTATTACGTAATGGGTAGCTACCCTCTGTATTATAAGCTATGATTGCATTTTCTGTGTCTTGTGTAAAATATAACTTATTTTTTCTAGGTCTACCTCTCTTAGGTTTAGTATCTATACTAGCTTGTAGAGCAGCCTCTCTCTTTTTAGATTCTATACCTTCATAAAATAATTTTACAGGGCTTTTGCTAATCATTTACATCCTCAACACTATACAGTTCTTCTATTTCTAATACTACTTCTTTTATTCCGTTAAATACAGCTCCTACCTCATCATCTGTTTCAAAAATTTGTTTAGAATCTATTTGTCGTACCCTACTAAATACAGCATTTAATTTAATTTGCATATTAGTTACAAAAGAAATATATTCTAATAATTGGTCATCTGCTTTCTCTATCTTACGTAATAAATTAATATTAATGTATATAGATATTATTAATACAACACATAATATAATTACTGTTATAATCATTATTTTTCTCCAAATAAGTCTTTAAATAAATCTTGAGCTGAGTCAGTAGCGTTACTAACCGTTTTATTCTTATATGCTTTACGTGCTACCTTTTTAGTTTGTTTTACAGCCGTACTAGAGTCATTTTTCCATCTTTCATACTCTACCTGAGATGCCATATGGTCAGCATGGTGTAATATAATTGGTAAATTAATTCTCATTCTTGATTCTGGTCTAAATGCTATAAAATATGGTTTATTAGCTTCATCATATAATCCATCATGTAATTTAATACCCATCATTTCATTTTGTGAAAACTTAACACCAAATTCTTGTAATAGTAATAAAGATCTATCTGGTACTGACATGAATGGTATATCAGGATTTATTTCATAAATTTTACCTTGATTCTTTCTATGCCACTCAGATGGATTTGGTTTATACATTTCTAACTCTTGAGTACCAACTTTACCTAAATCGTGATTTAATGCTGCAAATATTAACTCTTCTCTACTATAATCTTCACATCTTGAGCCCATTCTGTTCCACATATCGTATTGCTCACTAGCAAATTGAACAACTCTAATTATGTGATCAACATACCCTCCAGCAAAGCAATTATGAAAATGTTCAAAGCTTGAGGCAGGCATTAACATCATTCTATCTTGAAAGAATGTATACATTTCTGCTAATTTTTCTCTACGTTCACCATCAAATTCTTTATCGATAATGTCCATTAATGTTAGCCAATTATCAGCTATCTGTTTTTCATCTAAGTGCATATTCTTCCTCTATTTTATTTTGTACTTTATTCCAGTATCCAGCAGTAGCTGGATTGTTAATACCTCTTGGTCCACCATTCCAGCATCTAGCAATCTCTTCAGCAGAGTTTAAGTTATAATGCTTACAATATACATCAAACATTTCAACTGATTTTACTCTACACCATCTATCTTCATATGTAAAATATATACTTGATTTTTGTCTTCTTAAGATTCTATTTACATCATCAACCATACATTTTCTTATCTGTAAACAACCAACTGCATCTTCTGAAGCGTTATATGCAGAATCATTTCCACTACTCTCAACTCTTATTATAGCACTCAGTAAATGAGTTGTATTGTTAGTTATATTGTAATCCCATATTTCAAGATCTATTAATAATGTATCTATCTCATGATATAAACTATCAATACAATTATTCAGGCTATCATGGTGAATATTCTGCATTTGTATTTGTTGCTCTAATTTTTGTACTTTATTTTCATTATCTATTAAGAATAAGGTAAATATTATAGTAGATGTAACTACTAATAAGTAGGGTAAGTAATTTTTCATTAATCTTTTAGTATTTGTTTGGTTTTCGATGGTCGTTGTTTGTTATCAAACGCTTCTTCAATACTGTTATAGCTATAACCTAGAGATGCAGCTAATCGTTTACATAAGATCTTAAAATCAAATATATCCATATCTTCTCTAACCTCTAACTCTACCTTCTGTGCTTCTTTAGAGTATGTTCCACGCGTATATGTTATTCTATCCATATTATATATAATATACGAAATAATTTCAGGTTAAGCAACTTATTTAGCTGTTTTTTCTAGTTTTTTTATTTCTGAGTTAATTCGTTTAATATCTTTCTTGAATTTAGCTTTATTTAACTGTTTTTTAAGTATATGGATCTGTGCGAGTGCACCTGCTCTTAATCTCTGTTTTTGAATCTTTGTTAATTTAGGCTTCGAAGATTTAGGCTTTATAACTGTTGGTTTTAATTTACCTTTCAACCCGGGTTGTTCTTTTCCTCTATGATACACATTTCCATCTTTATCAACATACTCTTTCATAAATGCCCACCCTCTAGGTTTTCCTGTTGGTTTATAACCAATGGTTGGTTCAAATGGAAAGTCTTTTTCATAAAGCTCTCTAACACATATATCACATGTTACAGCTGTTGTTTTAAGTGATGCTTGTTGCATTGAGCCACACACTTTACATTCCATATGTAATATACCGTTAATAACTTCTGTGTGGTATTTTATTTGTTCATTTCTTTCATTCATATATTATATATATATAAGTTAATAGTTGTACAGGTAGGTTTTATTAAATTATTTTATTGTAACCGTTTTTGGTAATGATTCTTTGGCTATTGGAATCCTTACTGTTAATAACCCATTTTTCATTTCAGCGTTAATAGCTGAAAGATTATATTTAGCGCTGATCTTCCATCCCATGTCAAAACTCTTCCTAGTTATACCTTTATGTATATAGTCCGAAGCTTCTACATTAGATGGATTTGATTCAATGCTAGGTTTACTATAGGTAACCTTTAAGGTACTACCTTCAGTAGAAATATTGATATCTGTTTTTTCTAATCCAACACATGCGATATCAAAACATAAATCATTCTCGTGTGTATAAACATCAACCGGATAATTTGGTTTTTGTTCTACATGAGAATGGAACGTTGAATTCGTGTCGAAAAAATTTCTGAATAAGAGATCTGTTGGAAACAGTCTCTCGTTTATTAATGTTGTCATATTAATCTCCTTAGATAATTTTTAAATTAAACTTATTTTCTAAAATAATAAAGTAACTAACCTACCTGTATTAACTACTTTCTTGTTTGTCCATATTAAATACATAACTATGTATTGTAACTTCTCCATGCTGTTTAACTCTATGTTCATATTCAAAAGAGTTACTTGCAAGTATTCTGTCTCTAAATTTGTCTAGAGCTTTTTTATTAGATGAACTTATAGCTATAAACCCGTCTAATATCTCTACCGTTGTATTACTACCTTGTGTATTCTCTGGGTATAAATAATCAGGGTGTAACCTTAAACCATCAGCTGCTCTATATATGTATCCATCTAATACTTCATCTGTTAATGTGTTTAACCAATTGTAAAACTTAGTTGGTTTTTTATAAAGTGCTCTATCAGCTGATTGTAGCATATCCCATAACATATTTGGATTTGAGTCTAACGGTTCTTTATCATACTTAGTCAGGTACGATTCCTGTAGGTTCTCAAATGCCTTTACATCTTCAGCAGATAATGTTTTTATAAATTGTATTAAAGAATTTACTTTTTGTATATGAGTTACATCAACATCCATAGCGCTAGATATACAATCTAATGTATCTGTAATGCTTTCAGGTGTTAATGCATTATTAAAGCATTCTACTTCTTCATCACTATATACAAATAGATTATCTCTAAATAATGGATTTAATATATCTGCAGGTTCTATGTCTGTTGGCTCTATCATCAATTATAAATATCTAACTCTTACTTAAAATCCTTTAGATTATCGAATGTTTTTACTATTATTTATAATGTACATTAATATACTGGTGGTTGATTAGTAACTCCAGCATCTCCATTTGAAGTGCCTAATCGGACTCCTACATTATATCTATGTTGAGCGTCTGTTAATGTATCTATTATTCTATTAGTTTCTGAGAATGTTAATTCTACCTGTGTATTACCTAATACTAATTTACCAATAACAGCTCCATTTGCGTCACCTTCTGGTGTTCTTTGCCAATCGTGAGCAAATCCAATTGAGCTCCATAGTTTACCATACTTATGTGCATTAAAAGGTTTGTGTTGATTGTGATTTGTTTTTGCTTCTTGTTTCCAATTCTTTTTGTGTTGTTTGTTGTACGTCATTTTTATTTAATTTATTGATTATTATTTAATTTGATCTCGAATATAAGCACACTTTTCATACTCCTCTAATTCTATATAGTGCTGTAACATCTTATGTAATAGAGCTTTTTGCTCTTTTTTAGTACCTGGTATCGCTTTATCAATACCATCACTCTTTAACGTTTTATATAAATCGTTAATTAGTGATCCTATAAGCTTATCAGCAAGCTTTTTTAAGTCGTCTAAAGTAACTTTACGTCCGTTTATATACATTATTTTGATATATAAGTTTTAATTCCATTAACAATATAAATACCGGGTATACTAATAGTTGAATAGTTTACCTGCTTACCTGATAGATTATATATATTGTGATCTACTATATCTATATAATGTAATTCATTTATACTAACTGGTGTACTTCTATTATCAAAAGCTATTGAACCTGGTGATACTCCACATGAAAATGAATTGATTAACATATTATTTGAATCATATATATGTACTGTTCCATATGAAACCCAATCTGTTGATGTAGCATATAAATTATTACTATTATCAACAGCTAATTCGTAATAATTATTATTTAGTCCTGGTGTTGTTCCAATAGTAGTTGTAAATAGTGGATCCCATTCAAATAATTGATTGTCTCCTGACATTTGATAATTAATTTTATTATCTCTTAGACATGATGTTCCACACCCAATATTTATATTACCTATATTAAAAGTTAACGTACTATTAGTGTTTATATCAATTTGAGATATAGATGCTCCAGACCAATCTTTATTATTAACTGTATAGATATTCATTCCATCAAATACCATATTATCTGGATTTTTTCCGTCAGGGCCTAAATCAATTTCGTTAATATAAGTTATATTTTTTATATCTAGAATACCTATTAACCCTTTTTCATTACCCCACTCATACCCATTATTTATTGCTACATAAACAATACTATCTGTTACAATCATATTTTGTGTAGGCCATTTAGGACCTGTAATAGTATCAAACTGTGTAATTAGAGATAAATCTATTTTAGAATATACCTGTAAGTATGAATCATAATCAGTTAGATATTCACCTCTAGTTACTACTATATTATTTTTATGTATTACAATATTTCTAATACCGGGTATTGTTTGAGAATTAATAATTGAGTATGTGTCTAGGTCATATTTATATAAGGTGTTATCAGCTGCAACAAAGAAATAATCACCATCAATTATTATATCAGAAGCAAACCTTGCACCAGTTATTGTATCAACAGTAGAGTAAATTTGAGTGACAGGATCATAGCTTCCTACTGTTACAGGCTCTACTATCTGGTTAGTATTATAGTCAAAATATCCTTCGTTTAGTATCAATACTTGTTGTACATAACTTTGACCGCTTAATGCTTGAGTAAATAATACTCCTATTAAAATTATAATTTTTTTCATTGTTGTTTATTTTTATTTATATTTAAATATAAGAAAATTTTACCATACTACAAACTGTAATGCAGTATTATTTTCTTTTTCTTTTGCTCTCTAACCTCATATCTTTTTCAAAATTTTGTATCTCTTCAGCTACAGCTGGATCCTTAATTATCTCAACTTCTGAATAAGTATCTTTACCAGTTATAATAGCTCTTCCATAAAATGGTTTAGTAGTAGAACATGTGACACATTCTCTTGTACCTGGTAAAGCTTTTATTCTACCTTCAGGTATAATATCATTACATTTAATACAATTCATATTATATTGATTCATTTGCCATATCCTGGTCTAGTTCTGCTGAACAAGGAACCTGAATTTCTTTTTCTGGATTCTTAAACCATCTACCATGCTCTGTATTGAAGGTATGAGTGTCTTTCTGTTCCATCCATCTGTCTTGATTATAAGTTGGATTGTGATGATTTTCTCTACCGCTGACTCCAGTTGGCTTTAGATTATGCATTTTAGTTTTATACTTATCAATCTGTGTAGCACAATTAATGCTACCTTTATAACCGATGATTGAATCCTTGTCATAACCTTGAGCATCTTTCCAGTTATCTTCAACATCTGTCCAGGTTGTTATTTTTCTAACATTATTAATATCTTTTAAGCTATAAGAATAATGTAGAGGTAAATCTGTATATTTATCTCTAGTTGTAGTTGAAAGACCATCACAACTTAACATTGAAATAAATGCTTGTTCTGATATTGTTGTTTTTGAACCTTTAGCTACCATTAACTCTCCTTTTATTGGAGAACCGTCACGATTTGTAGCTGTTGTTCCTTGAGTTGCAGTTGGGTCTACGTAACCATGATGGTCAAGATATACTACTGCAAAGATATCTTTGTTAAACGTAATTTCGAATTGAATTTTTTCTTTTGACATTTTTTTAATTTTTAATTATTATTTTTTTATTGTATATGTTGCTCGAACTCTATCTGATGTTCGACTATCTATTTCTTTTAATCTCTGTACCTCTTGTTGATACCATAACCATCTTTCTTCTGACATATTTATTAACATTGCATTCCGTCTCCATCACAGTCACAATCTCCTAGTGACTCACATTCACATCCTTCGTAAACTCTCTGAGTGTCATCTGTTGTTTGAACTTGAGATGTATATACATCACCATCCTCCCAATAACAATCCCAACAACCGTCTTCAGCTTTATCAAAACCTAACATCTTCATTCTAAGTTTTGATACTATTTCTTCAGAGCATAAGTAACCGTACTCTTGATGTAATGACCAATTCTCTGTATCTGATACAGTATTGAAACCTTGATCTTTTATCTCTTCTAAGTCATATCCATCTTCAAAACCGTAACCTGTGAAGCATTTAACGATCTTTCTTAGTCGTTTCTCTCCAGCATCTGATCCACCAGCTGCAGCTATATTACCTACAGCTTGACTATATGCAAGGTGTATCTCTGATAGGATATTTCTTTTCATATCTAATGCAATTGCATCATTATGTTCATACATTTCTTTTGAGTGTGGCTTCGTGATTTCGATGCCGTAACGTGTTTGTGTGTGTTTCATTTTATTAATTTTTAGTGTGTGGGTTTGTAGAGTATCTCCCTCTCTCTATTTATACCTAAATATAAGAAATATATCTCAGACTACCAACTGTTTCTACAGTTATTTTTAAATATATTACCCCTATCCAGAATATCTATTTTATTATATTGTTATAATTATAAATATTATATTGTCTACTATTATACTACAATTACATTAATAATATATAATATAATAAAAATTCTGCAGGATGGCAACTATTTCCCCAGTTATTTTTTTAACAACTTCTCCCATCCTTATATATATGTTTTACTGTTGGAAATCTTAACGATAATCCACCATTCTGATTCTTTGTTTCTTCGAAGTACTGTACAGTAATTGTTTTACCAATTAAATCTCTAGGATTTGCTTCATACTTAATTCTCTCTTCTTGAGAGAATCCAGATCCAACAGCTACTTCATTTCCTTTATGAGAAATATATACTTGAGCTAACATCGGCATAACAACTTCTTTTCCATCTCTAATTACTCTATGATCTTTGAAGTCACAACTCTCAACAACATACTCAGCATCAAAAAACTTTTTACACTTTAATAAGCTCTTAGTTCTCTTACCTTCATATCTATCATTCTTTCTTAACATGACTCCTTCGAATCCATTCTTATCAGCTTCTGCAATCCATCCAGCTAATTCTTCTTCGTTGTTAACTTTACTCTGAGGTAATACATCTAATGTTTTATATTCGCTTAGATCTCTAACAGCCATTCTATTTATTCTAGTTGTTAGAAATGCAATCCCTTTTTTAGTATCAAACTCATCTAATGTTAAGCAATCGAATATAACATATTTAGGATTCTCTATAGTATGATCTTTTCTCTTAATCTGCTTCATTACACCTTGGAAGTCTTCATTACCATTCTTATCCATTAAACATATCTCTCCATCGAATATAAAGTCTCCTTCAATTGTAGAAACCTCATCAATTACTTTCTGTAGAGTGGTAAATTCATTTCCTTGTCTAGAATAAGCCTTTACACTAGTACCTTCTTTTCTGATAATACATCTTACACCATCTAATTTTCTAGATACTAACCATTCTTCTTTTTCAAAGTCGCAAAATCTAGGTTCGTATTTAGTTGCTAATGCCACATCGAATGTAGGAATTAAGTTAGGTATAATTTTATTGATAACAGAATCGTTAGCTCTTATTTCTAAGTTTCTATCAATTATGGAATAAATTAGATTACGGTACTGAATATTTTTAATTACAAATCCATTTACCATTTCAATCGCTGAATGACCAGTAAAGTCTCTTCTTGATAATTGTGCTAATAGATCGAATATATTATTATGTGGAGTAGTTGTAATTAAGTGATTTAACTTCTTACAATTCTTACTAGTAACATTATACTTCAAGTACGGGTTATAAGTAAAATAAAGTACATTTGTAATAAAATCGTTATCCTTAATAGATTCGATTATTTGCTTCTTCTCATTTAAGGAAGATGTTGACTTCATTCTGTCGACGAAGTTTTGTAGATCTTGAAAGTTTGACATTGTGTGTGTTTTTAAGTTATATAGAGATGGTATCTTCCCCTCTATTTATACCTAAATATAAGAAATATATCTCAGGCCGCCAACTGTTTTAGGGGTTATTTTTAAGGGAGGTTTAGCGGGAGTGCGCAAGAAATATGAACGAAGTGAATGATGCGCCCAATTATAATGCTACTAAGAAAACCACTACCATTAGTATGATATAGATTAGTGGTGATATGTCAAGTTGTCGTTCCATGTATATAAATACACATAACGACGAGGAAACATATTAAGAGAAGATTAAGTAATTATTAAGAATGTATAAACTTATCCAGCTCAGGTGTTGTAGGATAACGTATATCTGACATACACATATTACAGACCCACTTATACCCTTTGATATCATTCATCCACGTAACGCTCTGATGGGTATGCTTACAAGATGATTGTATACGTTCGAGCTCCTTTTGAAGTGCTCTCTGCTTATCTTTTATAATCTGAGGTCTGTTCATTATATGCTATTCCCTATGTATACAGTTAACACAATCCCTACATCTTATCCGTTATACATAAATATAAGGTACATGGACTATACGGTATATATACACACTTATTTTAATTAAAAGGGTATTGGAGTGATGTGCGTGAGAGCTCATACTATGCGTCGCATATTCACTCTAAACAATGGGGCTATAGCTCGAAAATATTGCCTCGACAGATACAGCAGTCACCCGCTGTTTTACAAATAAAAATTTTTATGATTTACAAGTAAAGTTCCGGTATTTGCAAATATAATAAAAAACACAATGAACACACGGAAACACATCAAATATCAAATATTTTGTGGAACCTTGGAATCGCAATGATTACCCTCGTCTACGTCAATATTGTGTTTTTGATGTGTCCCGCAATAACACACACTGTTATGTCATTATATTATTTATTGTGCAATCGCATATTCTTTGTCGTTATCATTTTCCACATTGAATAAGTCGTCGGTGTCGGCATCCGTTGGAATGTATTTTTGTACCAATTGCTTAATGAATGTTCGTTCGCTATCCAATCCACCCGCATTGTCATACTGTGGGTATATCAATACATTGGCTGCTTCTTCAAGCGTGAACCCATCATATATTAATCCGGCCATTTCAACTGATGCACGTGTCGATATATGTGTGCTTATACGTGGTGACTCATTGCTTATTTCTTTACGCGTATCACCCACGATGCCCGATATACTCTCTAATTGTATTGTATCGACGTTTGGATAAAGGTGTCGCAAAAGCTCGCATTCTTGCTCGCTATCCAATACATCCATTTCCACAATTATAAATCTGTCGATCAGAGCTCTGTCCATTACACGTGTCGCTGTATATTCATTTCCAATATTCGCTGTTGCAATGAATGTCACACCATCTGCAACTTTAATTGTCGGTGCACCATCGGCTTCATCCAGTCGGAGATAACGTTGCCCTTCGTCTAACACGGTCATTAATATGTTGTGTGCTTCCGGGTGGGCTCTTGAAAGTTCATCGAGCAGAATTACGCTATTGGGGGTTTGTATAGCTTTTACAAATAGGGCTTCTGAGAATACAGTTCCCGTGTCTTTGTTAAAATGTGTATTACCAATCAATGTTGCTCTTGGATCTTGCGTGGCACCTAGATTGAAATAAAAGTCCGGTCTATCCAATGCATTTACAACTGATTTTGCAGCCATAGTTTTTCCACATCCCGCAGGACCAGTCATCATGATATTTTTACCGCGCATAGCACATCGTATCAAGTACTTCCACTTGATATCAGTCATCTTCATTCCAATTGGTCTTATATTCGGAGATGCTTGAATGAATTGCATCAGCTCTAACTGCTTCTCCGGTACGTCTACTGGAGCGCTAGCTTTAACCTCAGCCTTATTAAACTCTCTTTCAGAGACTTTAGACCATTTACCGTCTACTAGTTGAAACGCATATCCTTCTGCATATGCTTTACTAGCTGTGTTTTTCCATAAGGTTGGGTGATTCGCCGTTGCTTTGTTGAACGGGATAATACCTCCTTCCGGTGTTACTGCTAACATTTTGCCGTCAGCTGGGCTTTCAATAATTTTTACTAACATTGTGTGTGTGTTTTAAGTTAAAAATCGGCCAGTTCTTCCGGCGTCTTTATATACATAAAGATAAGAAGAATATCTCAGACTACCAACTAAATCCACAGTTATTTTCCATCTTTTTTCTTCGTAGTGTGTGTGCAGATAATATGCGCGTAGGAGTGAGAGTCCATAGGAGAGACATAGGGTCATATAGGAAATTTCAGGGGCTCCACACACATAGCCATGATGTACTCTATTACTTCAGACAGTAAGCTATACATATATGCATATATACGTATATTATATTTATTGCAATCCTACAGTTATCGTCGTATTACATTGAGAATTGGCAATACATCATACCTATCCTTATACTCTGTCAGTATCTTTCTTTCCAGATCATCTACAGGGCTATAACGTACGTCTATACCCAGTACATCTTCTGTGTATGTTGGGACT
>TARA_R110001592_G_scaffold87680_1_pt1 | contig 14301 bp, 10 predicted proteins | sample TARA_R110001592 | Tara Oceans TARA_R110001592 (sample SAMEA4398387) | marine metagenome | biome: Polar Biome; feature: [SRF] surface water layer (ENVO:00010504); material: water (ENVO:00002006), including particulate matter (ENVO:01000060) such as... | depth 5 m
TGATCTTCTTTATGCTGCGCGGCATGCTTGCTTAAGGCCAAAAGCTACTCTGCAGCCTGAGCACCTTAGCGATGGCACGGCACTTGCTGTGCTTTCGCTAAGATGTCTGCTTACCGAGGCTCGCTGTGTCCATTATAATTGCACTGCATCATGTATCGGACTACCGATATGACCGTCCTGTACAACTTGGCCCACAGTTAGTGCGTTTGCGCCCGGCACCACATTGCCGCACGCGCATCCTCTCTTATAGCCTCGGCATCACGCCTGAAGAGCACTTCGTTAACTGGCAGCAAGACCCGCAGGCCAACCATCTTGCGCGCTTGGTCTTCCCAGAAAAAACCACGCACTTCCGCGTTACCGTTGATCTAACGGCTGAGCTTTCCGTCATCAACCCTTTTGACTTTTTCCTTGCTCCTGAAGCGGAGCAATGGCCGTTTACACCCAGCGAGGATGAGGCGCTAGAACGTGAGCTCGCACCATATCGACGCGTGAACGCGTTGACGCCATCGCTAACGCACTATCTTGATGCGATCCCGAAAACCAAACGCCCGACCATCGACTTTTTAGTCGATATCAACCAGCGCTTATTTAACGATATTGCCTACACCATTCGCCTAGAACCCGGCGTGCAAACTCCCGATGAAACACTGAGCAAACGCTCTGGCTCCTGCCGCGACACGGCATGGCTCATGGTGCAACTGATGCGCCATCTTGGCGTCGCTGCGCGCTTTGTCTCGGGCTACTTAATTCAGCTCACACCCGATGTGAAATCAGTCGATGGCCCCAATGGCCCCGAGGTCGACTTCACCGACTTGCATGCATGGTGCGAAGTCTATTTACCTGGCGCCGGATGGGTTGGCCTAGACCCGACCTCCGGTCTGTTTGCCGGCGAAGGTCATCTACCACTAGCCGCCAGTCCAGAGCCTACTTCTGCCGCGCCAATCAGCGGTGTTGTTGATGAGGCCGAGTGCGAGTTCAGCCATGAGATGTCCGTTACTCGCCTCGATGAGCAACCGCGCGTCACTCAGCCACTCACGGATGCTCAGCGCGAAGCCATGATTGCCCTCGGGACACGCATCGATGTTGACCTGAAAAAACAGGATGTACGCCTAACCATGGGTGGAGAGCCGACTTTTGTCGCCGCCGACGACCCTGATGGTGCCGAATGGAATACCGATGCCCTCGGCCCAACCAAACGTGCTCGTGCGATCGAGCTTTATAAGCGCATGGCCGATCAATACGCCAAAGGCGGCTTACAACACTTCGGCCAAGGCAAATGGTATCCCGGTGAACAATTACCGCGCTGGTCTCTGAACTGCTTTTGGCGACGTGATGGCAAGCCGCTGTGGAAAAACTCTGCGCTGTTTGCCGATGAGCAAACACCTGGCAATGCCACCAGCGCTGACGCTGAAAGCTTCTTAAAAAAGCTCAGCCTCGCCCTGCACCTCCCACAAGGTAGTCTGTTTCCCACCTATGAGGACACGCTGTATTACCTTTGGCGCGAGAGAAGCTTGCCAAGCAATGTGCTACCCAGCGACTCGCGCCTCAAAGACCCGATGGAACGTGCTCGCATGGCGCGCATTTTTGCCGAAGAAGGCCTCGGCGAGGTAGTGGGCTATGCCCTACCGCTAGCACGCAGCCACAACGGCAAACGCTGGCAAACTGGGCAATGGTTTTTGCGCGATGAAACTTGCTACTTGCTGCCTGGTGACTCGCCCATGGGCTATCGCCTGCCGCTAGAGTCATTGCCATGGGTGAAATCATCAGACTTCCCCTATTTGCATGCGCAAGATCCACAGCAGTCCTACCCTGCGCTATCGCTGACATCATCCCTATGTTCACCGCGCATGACGCGTGCCGATGAGCGCGATGCTGAAGCCGAAATGCATGCGGCTAAACCTAGCCTCAACGCCTCCGCCGACGGTATCGTGCGCACCAGCCTATGCGCACAAGTCCGCGATGGTCATTTGTATCTATTCCTGCCGCCGCTAGCCGAGCTACCTGCGTTCATTGAGCTGATGGCCGCCATTGAAGCCACTGCAAAAATCCTCAAGCAGCCGGTGATTTTAGAAGGCTATGAGCCGCCAAAAGACCCGCGCCTAGAGCGCTTTTCAGTGACGCCAGACCCTGGCGTGATCGAAGTCAATATTCACCCAGCCACAAGTTGGGCGGAGACAGTCGAGCGCACACAATTTCTCTATCAAGCCGCGCATGAGTGCCATTTAAGTCCTGAAAAATTCATGGTCGATGGCCGCCACACCGGCACCGGCGGTGGCAATCACACCGTGCTTGGTGGTGCCACGCCCGTCGATTCGCCATTTTTGCGGCGACCAGATTTGCTGCGTAGTTTGGTCAGCTTTTGGCATAACCACCCGTCGCTGTCATATTTGTTTTCAGGACTGTTTATTGGCCCAACCTCACAGGCACCACGCATTGATGAGGCGCGCCAAGATGCACTCTATGAACTGGAAACTGCGTTTGCGCAATTTCCACCAGCTGGCGAAAGTTGTCCGCCATGGCTAGTCGATCGTCTGCTTCGGCATTTGCTCGTCGATGCCACTGGCAATACGCATCGCGCTGAGTTTTGCATAGACAAACTGTATTCGCCCGATAGCAGCACTGGACGTCTCGGCCTGCTCGAATTACGCGGCTTTGACATGCCACCACATGTGGACATGTCGTTGGCGCAACAGGTCTTATTGCGCGCACTGGTCGCGCATTTCTGGCAAACGCCGTATGCGCCTGAGCGACTCGCACGTTGGGGCACGACGCTGCATGATCGCTTCATGTTGCGCCACGAAGTCGAGCAAGACTTCCACGACGTCTTAAGTATTTTGAAAGATGCCGGCTATGCCGTCTCACCCGACTGGTATCGCGCGCAGTTCAATTTCCGCTTCCCGCACTATGGTGACTTGGACATCAAGGGCATGCACATGGAGCTAAACCAAGCGCTTGAGCCCTGGCATGTACTCGGCGAAGAAGCTGGCGCCGGTGGCACTGTGCGCTATGTCGACTCTTCGGTAGAGCGTGTTGAGGTGAAAATCAGTGGCATGGCGCCCGATCGCTATACCGTCACCTGCAATGGTGTTGCGCTGCCACTCCGGCAAACCGACGTCGCTGGCGAATACATTGCCGCCGTACGTTATCGTGCGTGGCAACCGAGCAACTGCCTACACCCGACCATCGGTGTGCATGCACCACTGACCTTCGACATTATCGACACTTGGCATGATCGTGCGCTCGGTGGTTGCCAGTATCACGTTATGCATCCGGGCGGACGCAGCTATGAAGGCGCACCAATCAATGCCTATGAGGCTGAAGGTCGGCGTTTGGCGCGCTTTATGCGCCATGGCCATAGTGGCGGCAAAGTGAGCATCACGACATTGCCGCCACGCCGAGAGCACCCGTTCATGGTAGATTTGCGCCACGTTAGGCCGACCTAACGCCGCATACTTAGCTGATAGGCCACCATGACTTCCTTGCTAAATTCTCTGCGCCCGCAACCCGGTCGTTACCATGAACTGTTCAGTGCCGACGGTAAGCTGCGCCCGCACTGGCAGCCCATGGCTGACGCACTGGGCAAGCTCAGTCCCGCGCAGATGCAGCAGCGTGATGATCTTGTGACCCGACGCATCCAAGAAAATGGTGTTACCTACGCGCTCTATGGCGAGAATCAAGAACATAGTTGGCGCGTCGGGGCCGTACCAAACCTTATTCCGCCTGAAGAGTGGCAGATCATTGCTGACGGCGTTGCTCAGCGCGCGCACCTGCTCAATGCCGTAGCACAAGATATTTACGGCCCACAACATTTGCTCAATGAGGGCTTGCTGCCACCCGAACTAGTCTTTGGCCACCCCAACTATTTAACCGCCTGCCGTGATGTCAAACCGCCGAAAGGCTGCTATGTCCATGTCTATGCCGCTGATCTCGCGCGAGCCGGCGATGGCCAATGGTGGCTAATGGCCGATCGTACGCAAGCGCCTAGCGGTGCTGGGTATGCTTTCGAAAATCGACAGGTAGTCGCGCGCGCGTTTCCCGAGGCATTTCGCAGCCTTGGTGTGCAATCCTTATCACCATTTTTCGATACGCTACTCGCTACGCTAAAGCGTCAAGCTCCCTGTGACGATGAATCACCCTTGGTGGTATTGCTCAGCCCAGGCCGCTATAGCGAAACCTACTTTGAGCATGTCTATCTCGCACGCCATCTCGGCATTCCTCTTGTTGAAGGTCATGACTTAAGTGTGCGCCAACCCTATGTTTATTTGAAAACATTGACTGGCCTCAAGCGCGTACATGCAATCTATCGCCGCTTAGACGATAGCTACTGTGACCCTTTAGAGCTTCGCAATGAGTCAGCGCTAGGCGTGCCTGGCCTGCTTGCCGTTGCACGCGCCGGCCATGTGCTCATTGCAAATGCCTTGGGCAGTGGGGTACTGGAGTCGCAGGGTCTGTTGGGCTTTCTGCCAGCCATTAGCGAGCGTCTGCTGGGCGCACCCTTAAGCTTGCCTTCAGTAGCGACATGGTGGTGTGGCGAGCCAGCAGTTATGGAAGAAGCACTTGAGCGCATAGATGAGTTGGTGTTTAAACCCGTGTTTAGCTCGCAACGCTTTGATCCCGTCTTTGGTCGCGACCTGTCTCCTGCTGCACGGAAAGACCTATGCGAGCGCATACGCCAGCGCCCATATGTCTATCTCGCACAAGAACGCATGCAGCTCGCGCAAGCACCTATGTGGCATCGCGACAGCCAGCGCTTTAATAATCATGCCTGCGGTATGCGCGTGTATGCCGTAGCAACAGAGTCTGGCTATGTAGTGATGCCCGGGGCTCTCACGCGCGTCGCTGCCAATTCTCACGATGATATGGTGTCGATGCAGCGCGGCGGCACTAGCAAAGATACCTGGGTTTGTTTTAGCGCTAAACCTCGCCAACACTTGCCTCAAGGTAAGCGCATACACATACGCGACCTGCGCCGTATTGATCCCTACCTGCCCTCACGCATCGCTGAAAATCTGTTTTGGCTTGGACGCTACGCTGAACGCGCCGACCATCACGCACGGCTCATTCGTTCAACGTTAATTCGTCACATGGAAGCAGATCCAAGCCAAGGCTTAGGGCTGATGCTGGCGCTACATTATGGCCAGAGCTTAGAGCTGTTTAGCACTGAAGATGAACTTACACAGCAGCTGCTCAGCAGTGTGCATAGCAACGGCAGTCATCCTGATCTGCTGTCAACACTGCGCGCGCTAGTGCTCGCCAGTAGCCAAGTGCATCGCTACTTATCGCAGGAAAATTGGCAGGCTATTGTTGAGCTTGAGGCCGAGGCGCGCCAACTCAGCCCTGATGTGCTCGATCCAGCCTCAGCGTTGAATTTTATTGACCGCCTAATGACCACACTATCGGCGCTATCCGGCTTTGCCTTCGATGACATGACGCAAGATGTAAGCTGGCGCTTTCTAATGCTAGGTCGCCGCCTCGAACGGCTACAAGGCCAAGCGCAACTGATCATGACAGTGCTCGATAGCCCCGCCAATGAGGCCAGCGAAAGCCTTGACTGGCTACTGGAAATGGCCAATAGCCGCATTACTTATCGGCTGCGCTATTTAACTCAGGCGCAATGGCTGCCCGTGCTCGACCTACTGCTACTTGACCCTAGCAACCCGCATGGCCTTGGCCATCAGATCACCCATTTGCTTAGCATGATGCGCGACTTAGGTAGTCGTGACCTCCCGCTAATGCAAAGCGCACACGATGATCTGCTTAGCTTGGACTTGTCAGTTATTGAGGGTGAGTTAGGCTTTCCTGATCGACTACAACGCTGCTTAAAACGACTCAGCCCCTTGATTGCCGATATTCAAGGCGCCGCTCTTGGCGCTGGCAATGGCATTGCATTACAGTTTTTCGCCCATGTCGATGACGATAGCCAACAGATGAGCTCAAGCTGATGCGCTACCGTATTCGCCACGAAACCCTTTACGATTATCAGCAGCTGGTCTTGCTCTCGCAGCAAGTACTGCACTTAGCACCACGGCCGCTGGCTTGGCAGCAAATTCATACGGCGCACATCAATATCCAGCCGGCTCCGGACTTTAGCCAGACGAGCAACGACAGCTTCGGCAATCCAAACCAAACCATAGAACTTAATCAACCGCATCAGCACTTGAGCTTGATCAGCGAGCTCGATATTTCTGTGCTAGCCCGCAAGCCTGTGGCGCTGTCTTCAAGCCTGCCATGGCAGGTGGTTACCGCGATGTGTCGTTATCCGGGCTCAGCTGCACTGACCCCAGAGCAACGCGACGCTCTAATTTTCCGGCATGAGTCGCCGCTTATTCGAATTAAGCATGAGTTTGCCGACTGGGCCGCACCCTGCTTTGTCCCCGGCCGACCAATTTTTCAGGTCGCCCACGCACTGATGCAGCGTATATTTACTGAACTAACCTTTGATCCTGAGGCAACTGATATTGGCACACCGTTGCTTGAGGTACTGCGCAAAAAGCGCGGCGTCTGCCAAGATTTTGCCCAGCTTATGATTGCGTGCTTACGCGCCTACGGCCTACCGGCACGTTACGTTAGTGGTTACTTACTAACTCAGCCGCCACCCGGTCAGGCTCGCCTGATTGGTGCCGATGCTTCGCATGCCTGGGTATCAGTTTGGTGTCCATCACAGGGTTGGATGGACTTCGACCCGACCAATAATATTAGTCCGAGCCAACAGCACATCACGCTTGCCTGGGGTCGTGACTTCACCGACATCTCGCCCTTACGCGGCGTGATTCATGGTGGCGGTCATCATGAACTCACCGTGCGCGTGACGGTAGCGCCCTATGAAGATCAACTGCTGCCAGAGGCATAAGCAAAGGGCGAACACTCAGTCATCTTAGCGACTGGATCGATTACACCGCCACAGCGCGACCACGAAAAACATACGTCATCGGCTTCGGCCCTTTCAAATAGCGTTTTTCCATCTCCACGATGCGAAAGCCGCCCTGCTCAATAATCGCTGGAATATCACGATCTAAATGACAGCCGCCGGCCAATGGTTTCCAGAATGGCTGTATGCGCTGCTGCCAGGCATAGACGCCAGCATCCGGTGACTTGCCATGCTCACAAAATAGCAGCTCACCACCAGGCTTCAGCACGCGACGAACCTCGTGCAACGCAGCAATAGCATCAGGAATTGTACAGAGAGTGAATGTGCTCACGGCAGTGTCGAAGCTATCGTCTTCGGCCGCAATTTGCTCTAGCTCTAGCGCTACGGTTTCGACGGGGATACTGATTTGCTCAGCGCGCTCGCGGGCTTTTTTATGCATGCCTACGGCGGGGTCAACGCCGATAATCGCGCTGACTTTTTTCGCATCATAAAATGGCAGGTTAAGTCCGGTGCCGATGCCTAACTCAATGACGCGCCCTGTCGCCAACGGAATCAGTTTCGCGCGCTGCCCCATCATTGCGGGCAAACCGCAGGCGCAGTTAATTAGATGCGGAAGAATATGCTTCTCGTAGAAACCCATGACATCAACTCATTGAAAATGGTGTCATGGGTTGTAACGCATTCCGCCTTAGGGCGCTAGCCACCAGTCGGTGAGCGCATCCCAAACGCGAACATCGCTCAGCATGGCAAGGTGATCGACATGGTCGAAGCACAAGCGTGTGATATTTTCCGCGAGCAGTGTTTTCTCGGCGCGGTTGTGTTGACCAAGTGCGCTATAGAGCGGCACTAAGCCATCGCCAACCCAGTTTTTTGCAGCTTCCGGATTACGGCTGCCGGCTATCAGCAAATGCGCCATGCCATCAGGCAATGGGTTTAATTGCAGACGATGATCACGCGAGCCGATGTCTTGCGTTTGCTCATGCTCGACTTGGCTGATGAAGCCGTAACGCAGATCCTTAATTGCTGCGCTACGGATATTGCCCAAGCGCATAAATGGCGCGGTGTAAGGCGAATGACCGAGCAAAGTATTGAGACGATTGCCAGCGCGCTCCAGTGGCGCGCCCAAATGCGGTGTCGCTAAATACGCAGCTTTGCTTACTCGTGCCGGCCAGCTTTGGCCATGATCCTGCGCATAGGCAAAGGCACTACGCATTAGCAGGCCGCCCATGCTATGGCCAATAAGCACAATTTCGCGAGCCGGATAAGCCGCATTGGCTGCTTCCAACCAGTTCGCCAAATCTGCACCATTTTGCCAAATCGCACGGCCGCTGTTGTAGCGCAGATGGCCAGTTTGCCAGCCTTTGCTGCGCATCAATTCATCGGTAGCTTGCTTGGTAGGCGCTTGCCATTCGCGATCGCTCATGCACAAGCCATGAATGTATAGCGCGATTTTTGTGTTCGGCGTAGCGCCTGTGAGATCACCCCAAGCAATGGCATGGCCTTCGCTATCGCGCAAGCTCATCGGCAGCGCTAGCGGGCTTTGCCAGCGCGCCAGCTTATCGCCGCAGACACCATTTAACGCACTGATGATCGGCAATGCATATGGCGGTTGGTATGTCAGGTCGGCATGCACCGGCAACATGCCAATACCGCGCGCCAACTGACGAAACACGCCGGAGATGAGTCGATATGGAAATGGCGCCGCGGCACGAGCATCACTAAGGCCAGCACCCAAGGGCAATGGCACACGCTTAATGGTGCCGTGCATTTCGGTAACCAGCTCCGTGATCTCAGCCGCCGAGTGCATGGCCAAATGCGCCACGCCCTTGCTACTCCATAAGGCTAAACGCATGGCTTAAGCCGCCTGCGCCAAGCTGACTTTTCCCTCAGCCGCGAGCACGGTTAGCGCCTTTTTAGGCGAGCTAGGTAAGGCATGGCGCAAGATACGACCAGCGACTGTGCTGAACTGTTTTACCAGTGAAGCACTGTTGTAGTTCTGGCCATAGCGCTTGGCGATTTCGCGCATTTCCACCGACATTTCGGCATAACGATGTGCCGGCACTTCTGGGAATAAATGGTGCTCGATTTGATGGCTTAAATTGCCGCTCATGATGTGAAATAGCTTGCCGCCAGTGAGGTTCGACGAGCCACGCATCTGGCGCAAATACCATTGACCACGTGTTTCATTTTCTAGTGTCTCAATGGCAAACACTTCGGCATCTTCAGTAAAGTGACCACAGAAAATGATGGTGAAGGTCCACAAATTACGCATGATGTTGGCGATAAAGTTCCCCGCCAATACCGGCAAAAAGAATGGGCCGGCCAGCAAGGGGAAAAACACATAGTCTTTCGCGACTTGCTTAAAGCCTTTACGGAATGTTGGTTTGCCTTGCTTAAACCATTCTTTCCAAGTTTTCTCACCAGCCAGAACTTTCTCTGTCTCCAGAGTTTGCAGTGCTAATAGGTTTTCGAAAAGTACGGCTAGCGTGACGGCTAGCACAGGGTTAGCCAAGAAACGAGGCTCCCATTTTTGCTCAGGGAAAATACGTAGCACGCCATAGCCAATATCGTGATCTTTGCCGAGCACATTGGTGTAGGTGTGGTGCATGAAGTTGTGGCTATAGCGCCAGTTATCAGCGGTGCACCAAGTGTCCCACTCAAAAGTCTGGCCACTAAAGCGCGGATCTTGCATAAAGTCGTACTGACCATGCATGACGTTATGGCCAAGTTCCATATTGTCGAGAATTTTCGACACACCTAGCAGTGTCGCACCGGCAACAAATGCGGGCGGGAAAATGCCGGCCATCAACAGACCGCGACCGGCTATTTCGGTATAGCGCACAGCTTTTTCGATCTTGCGAATATAGCTTGCATCACGCTCGCCAACATCGGCTAAATGGCGCTGCTTAATGGCATCAACTTCGGCACCAAAGGCTTCGATTTCTGCTGGGCTCAACTGACGGCTCTTGCTCATGATATTTCTCCGAATGCCTGTGGCATTACAAATCTAAAGTGAGGTCGCCGACAGCGGCATTAACGCAGATGCGTAAGCTAGCAGTGTCATCGACATCTAATTCTTGGGTTAATAAGTTGCGTGTCACGCCACCAGACTTGCCACAGGCGCAAGTGTTACAAATGCCCATACGGCAACCCGAATTTGGCTTGATGCCTTGTGCTTCAAGCGCGTCGAGTAGCGGCATGCCTTGTGGCAAATCGACATGCTTATTGGACTTCTTCAAGAACACGCGTACGGTCTCTGTGCTGCTGGGAACAAACACTGGCGGCGTAAAGGCTTCGGCATGAAACACCTGCGCTTGATCGGCAACCAATGTCTGCACAGCGTTCATAAAGCCGGTTGGGCCGCAGGCATATACCGTGCGTTCATTCATGTCGGCAATATCAGCAAAATGCTCGGCGCATGGACGACCAGTTAAGTCGCCAGCTTGCAGCTCGGTCTCATGCTCATAAATCGGCACTAATCGAAGCTGCGGGTATTGCGCTGCTAGCACCTCTAGCTCGGTGCGGAAAATCAGATCAGCACGTGTACGCGCCCAAAACATAAACACCACATCACTGGGCATTTGTTGTTGCGCAAGCTCACGCAGCAGGCTCATCAAAGGCGTAACACCGCTACCGGCTGCGAGCATGACGATTTTTTCTGGTGCGCCTTGAGCAAAGGTCATGTCACCAAAAGCTTGGCCGAGCTCAATGCGATCGCCAACACTTACCCGATCGACTAAGTAATTACTAACGCGACCATTCGGTACTTTTTTCACGGTAATGGCGAGTAAGCCAGTTGCCGCAGGCGCTTCGCTGAAGCTATAGCTGCGAGTATGGCGAATGCCGTCAATCTCTACGCTGAGGTTGACGTGCTGACCAGCCTTGAAGCCAGAGAAATTACGATTAGGTTTAACGACCAAAGTAACAGTGTCGGCTGTTTCCATCCAGCGCGCAACGACGCGGCAAACGGTGCGCTCAACACGGCTATCAAGGCCTAACTCGGCGGCCCAGAAGTCGATGACCGAAGGGGTCACTACAGACTTAACGACACGACCAACAAATGAGGGTAAGACAAATTGCGACGACATTTTGCGTCTCCAAGTGAACATCTACACACTCAGAGTACACATGTACTTATTTTAGGTCAACACTTGTACACTCAATTTTTTAAATAAGCTTTTAGCTTAAGTAAAATCAGGCACTTGCAATGGCTTTAGGGCCTCATGTAGTTGCGGCAAAATGGCATCCGCTTGCTGCCACCCCCATTGAAATGCCTTATCGAACACCGCTTCGGTGGGCAATAAATTCACTGGCGATGGTGTTGGCTGAAAGCGAACTAGCCAATCGTAATAGGGCCGCTGCGCCGGTAATTGCGCCTGAATAGCCTGCGTTACGGGGATCAGCCAAGCATGGCCTGCACTCCATTGCGGATGGAAACAGTCCAGCGCTAGATAGTAAGCATTACGGGTGCCAATACGGCCCGACTGCACACCCTTCCAAGCGGCGCGAGCCGGCACATTTGCCACCGTGCCGCCATCCATGAAGGCGCGTAATTTATGCGTTTCACGCAGATCGCTGAGAATTTTCAGGCTATGCGCATCTTCTCGCCAAGGTGCGTATTGCAACACACCGGGAATCGCCGAAGACAAACCAATGGCATCGACAACGCGCATCTCACGCGTGACTTCATCTCGGCCCAGAACGATACCTTTGGCAACGTGCGGACTGAAGTAGCTCAGCAGCTGCAACATGCGCTCTGCCACCACTAGCGGTGCGCCCAGCATATGGCTACGGCGCTCAGGAGCGGCAGGCAAATCACGGTAGGCCGAGAGTTTTACGCCGGCTATCAATGCATCGTAGGGAATGGCCAAGTCTTTGATGCGCAGCGGCGAGCCATCCGGATGACGCAGCATTTGATCCATGCCACGCAAATGCAGGCGCACGGCACCAGGCAAACTCAAGGCACCACCGATGGTAGGTCGCGAGAAAATCTGCCGCATGCGCAGACCCTTGCCCCAGGCCATCAAGGCATCAATATCAGGCTCAGCATCTCGTGCCATCAGGCCGCCAAGCAAGGCACCAATGGACGCACCGACGATATACGAGGGCATCAAGCCCTCAGCCTTTAAGCGCGCGACTAAGCCAATATAGACAAAGCCAGAGCCACCACCGCCACCCGGCATCAGCACCAAAACTTTGTGGCAAAGCTCGGCATCGAGTTCGGCAGCACTAAAGTCGTGGGCATGTGTTGCAATGAGTTCACGCCGCGCCTGCGCGGTCGCCGTACGCACACCGTCGACTTGCTGACGTGCTTGGCTTAAGCGCAGCAATATATTGCGTTGTTCCCGCAGCGGAACATAGAGCGTGTCTAGCAAAAGCTGGCGCAAGCTCGACACCGGCGAGGTATTGAGCGTGACCTCTTTACGTACTTCACGCTGTTCGCCACGAGGGCCTGCAGCACCGGGGCTAAACGCTCGCAAGCGTGCCAGCACTAAGGCATAGCGCAGAAGCTGGTAGTCCGCTTTCGGCAGCACATCGCTGTGCGCAAGATGGCTACGAATGAGCGAGGCCTCCATTCGCTTAATGCGCAGTAAGGCGTCTTCCTCGCTCAGACTCATGGCTTTAGCCTTTTTGTTTCAATAGGTCGCGAATTTCCATCAAGAGCTGCTCTTGTGGCGTTGGCGGAACTGGCGCTGCGGCCTTCTCAGGTGCTGGCTCAGGTTTGCGCTTCATCGAGTTGATGCCTTTCACAGCCATCATCACTGAGAATGCAACGATGAAGAAATCTAGTAATGTTTGCAGAAACTTACCGTAGTTCAGTAGCACAGCGGGTTGATCACCAACTGCTTCTTTTAGCACTACCGCAAGGTCAACAAAGCTGACACCGCCAACTAAGACACCAATAGGTGGCATGACAATATCGCCAACAAACGACGATACGATTTTGCCAAATGCAGCACCAATGATGATGCCGACAGCGAGATCAATCACATTGCCTTTAATAGCAAACTGACGGAATTCTTGGATCAGGCTCATTAGAGGCCTCCTAGGTTGCTCAGCCGAGTGGCAGGCGCCTATTAAACGGTGCAATGACAAAAGCGTCTAGCCCGAAACAGAGTTTTCCATCGCTCGCAGTCATCTAGTGCACTGCTATACTGCCTACATTATTGACTCAAACAGGGCCGCGACATGACCACAGAGCAACACATTACCTTCACCGACTGGCTGCATGACTCAAGCCGCGGCCATGGCGCCCTGCCCGCTAATCTCATCCAAACCCTGATGGTCACGGCTGAAGCCTGTCGTCGTATTGGCGCCGCCATTGGCCAAGGTGCGCTCGCTGGCGTGCTTGGCGCTGCCGGCAGCGAAAATGTGCAAGGTGAAGATCAGAAAAAGCTCGACGTCATCGCCAATGATATTTTGCTACAGCTACATAGCGACGGCAGCCACCTAGCCGGTATGGCTTCGGAAGAAATGGACGACCCATTCCCTGTGCCACACCCGGGCAGCGAAGGCGCTTACTTACTCTTATTTGATCCGCTCGATGGCTCATCAAACATCGACATCAATGCGCCCGTAGGCACCATTTTCTCTGTGCTGCCGGCACCAAACGGCTGCGATGCCCGCGATGCCTCCGTGTTTTTACAGCCCGGCAGCGCCCAAGTTGCCGCTGGCTATGCCATTTATGGCCCATCAACGCAGTTCATTCTTACCCTAGGCCATGGCGTGCATGCCTTCACGCTCGATCGCTACAGCGGCGAGCTCCTGCTCACCCAAGAAAACTTAACTCTGCCCGCGCAAACGCAGGAGTTCGCCATCAATATGTCGAATCAGCGCTTTTGGGAAGCACCGGTGCAGAGCTATGTCGCGGATTTGCTCGCCGGCAAAACCGGCCCGCGCGCGAAAGATTTCAATATGCGTTGGGTTGCCGCAATGGTCGCCGATGTCCATCGCCTACTCTGTCGTGGCGGCGTATTTCTCTATCCACTCGATAGCAAAATGGCCAGCAAAGGCGGCAAATTACGCCTGATGTATGAGGCAAACCCAATGGCTTGGTTGGTCGAGCAAGCCGGCGGCGAGGCCAGCACCGGTCATCAGCGCATCATGGATATTCAGCCTAGCGGCCTGCACCAACGCGTGCCGGTGATGCTTGGTGCTAGCGAAGAAATCGCTGAGTTGACCCGCCTGCATAGTGCTTAAACGTATGCGTAAAAACACGAAAAGCACGCGGCGCAAAGCCAAGCCGCTGTGGCGGCGTTTGCTTGGGCGCTTAGTGCTGCTCTCGCTAGCCATGGTGATGGCTTGGCACGCGTGGGTATATGCGCAGATTTGGTGGTGGGAAAGTCGGCCGGTTCAGTCGACGGCGTTTATGAGTGCTCGCCTAGGTGCCATGCAGCAGCAAAATCCGGACGCGGCACTGAAGCATAAATGGG
>TARA_R110001592_G_scaffold71444_3_pt1 | contig 14300 bp, 11 predicted proteins | sample TARA_R110001592 | Tara Oceans TARA_R110001592 (sample SAMEA4398387) | marine metagenome | biome: Polar Biome; feature: [SRF] surface water layer (ENVO:00010504); material: water (ENVO:00002006), including particulate matter (ENVO:01000060) such as... | depth 5 m
TTCAACAGTGAGCTGGTAATTCGATTGAAGCTCTATCATGTTCCTGGAATCGCATTGAAAAGACTCAATAAAAGTAGGTCCTAAACCGTCATCCTGTCTGCCCGGGTTGCCGTAGCCAATTATGATGGTTGAAAGAGAAGGGCTTATATCGGCCATTAACTTTTCTGTGTTACAAATTGGCTGGCAGAGTCGATCAATTTTTCATCCGCATCATAGATCTCAATCTTGAGTGGCATTTGCCCAAGTGCATGAGTCGCACAGGATAGACAAGGGTCGTAGGCCCGAATCGCAATTTCAATATGATTCATCATCGCTTCGGTAATTTTTTTCTGGCTAGAAAGATAGGTTTTCGCGACATCGGTAACGGCCATGTTCATCGCCGTATTATTATGGGTGGTGGATACGATTAAATTACAGTAGGTGACTTGGTCATTTTCGTTGACTTTATAATGATGAAATAAGGAGCCTCGTGGCGCCTCTATTACTGAAATGCCTTCTTCTCGGCGCTCGCCTTTTAGTATGAGGTCTGTGCCTTGTAGGTCTGTATCTAAGAGCAATACTTTAATCATTTCTGCGCAGTGAAGTACTTCGATCATTCTTGCCCAATGATAAGCTAAGGTCATCTGTGCGGGTTTGTTACCGAAAAAAGCTTTAAAAATTTGGTGATGCTTATTGGCTAAAGGCGTGTCAATAAAGTCTACGGTGTTCATGCGTGCAAGCGGGCCCACTCGGTACCAACCATCATCTTTGCCTTGGCTTCGAATAAAGGGAAACTTCATGTAAGACCAAGGTTTTACTTCTTCCATTATATAATCATCGAACTGTCGATAATCCATGTGATCAAAAATAGGCAGGCCTTGAGCATTGATTGCTCTCAGCTTTCCATCATATAAATCCATCGCCCCATCTGCTCGCACCAAAGACATATGGCTAGAATCAAAATTGGCAAAGCCTTTTACAGTACTAAGGTTTTCTTGGGTGTAGTTTTGGGTGAGGTTTACAGCATCTTCAGACCATTGAATGATTTGGTCGATATCTTTCAATAAGGCATCTCGTTCTTCAATGGATAAGTTTTTATTAATGCCTCCAGGCACAGCAGTATTGCCGTGAATCTTTTTTCCTGCTGTTGCTTGAATCACTTCCTGGCCATATTTACGCATCAGGATACCTTGCTTGGCTAAGTCTGGAAAGGCTTTAATGACTTCAAATATATTGCGTTTTTCAGCGGGAGCAGAAAAACCAAAGAGTAGGTCGGGTGAACTTAGATGGAAAAAATGTAGCACATTACTTTGAAGAATTTGCCCGTAGTGCATGAGTCTACGCATTTTTTCGGCAGTCGGTGTAAGTTGGTCGACACCCATGATCATGTCCATTGCTTTCGCCGCAGCCAAGTGATGACTGACAGGACAAATTCCGCACAGGCGTTGGACGATGACCGGCACTTCCCATAATAGTCGGCCTTGAATAAAGCGTTCAAAGCCTCTGAACTCTACGATATGTAAGCGCGCTTCACTGACTTGATTATGTTCATCCAAATGCACCGTGACCTTGCCGTGTCCTTCGACGCGAGTAAGTGGCGAAATTTCAAGAATGCGAGCTTTGGATGTGGTCATTGTTATTCTCTATAATTTTTTCTGATAATTATTTATATCAATCAAACTTTATTAAAGCATATTCCAAGCTAGGCTTCTCACCATGAATAAGGGCATTTAATGCACTCCACAAGGTGTCACCCGAAGGTGGGCAACCCGCTATTTGATAATCAATTTTCACCACTTCTGCGCAGGTATATACCTTATCTAGTAGTAAGGGCAAGGCAGGATCGTTGGGTATTTGGTTTTCAATATTGATAAGCTTTGGGCCGCTGTATGCTTCTTCTAAACATTCTCTTAGGGGATCTTTTGCGTGCATTATGGCGTTACGCATTACCGGTAATCCGCCCATAATCGCGCATTGCCCGACAGCCACTAAAATATCGCAATTCTCGCGAAATTCTCTGAGTACATGAATGTTTTCTTCGTTACAACAGCCACCTTCAACTAAGCCAATGTCGCAGCGTTGGTCGAATTTTTTTTTGTCGTTCAAGGGTGAGCGGTCGAAGTCTACCAGTGTCATTAACTCGATAATTCGTTCATCGATATCTAGTAAGGACATATGGCAGCCAAAGCAGCCCGCTAAAGATGTGGTCGCGATGCGCTTTTTCTTCATGAGTCTATGTCTTCAATTTTCTTATTCATCGCTACCGGATCTATAAGTTGAACAGGAATTCGTTGAGCATACTTTGAGGGTGATTCAATGTCTGCGCCTATTTTTGTCTTGTCATACTCTCGCTTTCCAACAGGTGCATAGAAGCCTTCACCTTTTCGAATAATGCAGCCGACAGGGCATATGCCGCGTGAGATGGCGGCATCGTTAATAGAAACGGATGTATCTGCCAAACTATCGCCATTGACGGCAATGTGTTTATGAATACCTCGCCCAACATATTCAAAAATATTCTTCTTATCTATATCGCGAGAAGCACGAATACAACGGCCACATAATATGCAGCGATTATTATCAAGTGCGATATCAGGATGACTCGCGTCAACAGGCCGAGCAGGCTGAAGGTAAGGGTAGTTTCGATCTTCAATCATACCAAAGCGGTAGGCCATGGCTTGCAGTTCGCAATGTCCGCTGTCTTCACAAATGGGGCAAAGATGGTTGCCCTCATGAAACAGCATGCTGACTAAATCTTTTCGGTAGCCTTCAATTTCTTCAGATAGATGTTCAATAACAGCATTGTTTTCAAGCGGCTGAGTACATGCCGCAACCACGCGACCATTTACTTTGACGGAACAAACACGACAGCTACCTTGAACAGTCAGGCCTTCAACATCACATAGGCGTGGAATATAGATGCCCAAGTCGTCACAGGCCTGCATGATGCTTTGTCCAGAATTGGTCTTATAGTCTTTACCATCTAGCGTAAAACTAATGGGCGTAGTGTTATCTGAAATGGAGTTTTTTTTGAGACTCATGCAGGCCTCTTTTTTTCTTCAGTAGTTTCTTGCTCTGGGTCATAAATCATCGATCGACGTCTCGCGATTTTTCGTGATTCTTTGAGTGCATCATTAATATGAAAGCTTGCTTGGAGTCCGTCATTATGTTCTTTCAGTAAAGCAGAATAGACTAAAGGGAAGTTTTTCATGGAAGAAAGAATCGGATTCGGTGAGGTATGCCCAAAACCACAGCGGCTAGTTTGAATAATAGTTTGGCTCAATTGTTTGAGGTAAGCCAAATCCGATTTTTCACCCAAACCCTGACGTATTTTTTGAAGTGTTTTTTGAAGGAATACATTCCCCACGCGACAAGGTGTGCAATAACCACAGCTTTCATCAATAAAGAACTGCATGAAGTATTCAACAATTTCCAAGATATTACGATCTTGGTTAAAAACCATAATTGCACCGGCAGTGGGTAAATCTTCAAAACACAATTTTCTGTCGAAGTCTGCTTTAGCAATTAATTCACCACTCGCACCACCAACTTGAACAGCTGCAGCATCAATAGCACCAGCGGTTTTTAACACTTCACGAACAGTGATACCAAAGGGGAATTCATATACGCCAGGTTTACTACAATCACCACATATACTTAACAGTTTTGTGCCTTTACTTTCTTCGGTGCCAATTGAATTAAACCACTCTTGGCCTTTCTCGAGAATAAGCGGCACATTGCAAAACGTCTCGACGTTGTTAACAACGGTAGGGCAATCTAGGTAACCAACTTCGGCTGGGAAGGGGGGTTTATTTTTGGGCTCGCCACGCTTACCTTCGCAAGAGCTAATTAAGGAACTTTCTTCACCGCATATATACGCACCTGCGCCTAGCTGTATACGAATGTCGAAGTGGAAAATAGCTTTATTTTCTGGATTAAATGAAATTGCCTGACCAAGTAAGCCTTTATGTCTGCGTTGTTCAAGAATGTGCTCTAAATGGGGAAGGAGGTAACGATATTCTGCGCGTAAATATAAAATGCCTTGTGAACTGCCAATAGTATAAGCAGCAATGGTCATGCCTTCAAAAAGTAAATTGGCGCGTTCTGTCAGAAGAACCCTGTCTTTAAATGTACCAGGTTCACCTTCATCTGCATTGCATATCACATAGCTTTCAGGTGCTTCGGTATTTTTAGCGGTTTTCCACTTTATTGCGACACTAAAACCAGCACCACCTCTTCCCTTAAGGTTAGAGGCTTTTAGTACCGTAATAACGTCATTGGGGTAAAGACTAAGGGCTTTTTCTAATCCCGACTCGGGCATGTGTTTTGCTAATAAAAGATCGCCGGCTTTGCGGATATTATTTTTCACCATACGCTGTATGAGATCTTCATAAGACGTGTGCGCGCCTTTAAACAAACTATCGACAGATCCGTATTTTTTTACGGTTTGCAGGATTTTTTTAATTTTAGTTGGGCTAAGTTTGGTGATGACAACATTGTTGATTAATGCAGCAGGTGCTTGGTCGCACATTCCAATGCAGGGTGTAAGGTGGAAAGAAAATAGTCCATCACTTGTTGTTTGCCCGATGTCGATGTCAAGAACATCTTTAATCGCGTCTGCCACATCGTCCATGCCTGCATGGCGATCTATAATATCGTCACATAAATAAATAATAATTTTGCCTTGAGGTTTCTGATGGAAAAAGGAATAGAAGCTCACGACACCTTCTACTTCTACGCGAAAGGTGTCTGTGTATTTAGCAATAAGTTCCATTGCTTCCACACTAATCCAACCACACTGATCCTGAATTGACCATAAAATATCGATCATCCGTTTAGGATTATTGGCAAAGTTAGCACAACTTTTTTTAATTATTTGATCAAGGTTCATCGGCTTATTTGTATTGTTAGTTTTATTGGTTGGCCATCTGAAATCTACTTATACCTGATACATACTAAAAAGATGTTGATGGATATCAATATTTTGAATTTTGATCTTTAATAAGAACTAACTAAATCGCAATTACCTTGTTTAACTAATAACGCTCCTTTTTTGAGAGTATTTGTTGAGGTAATTGCTCATCTAAACAAGCAGAAATGATCTAACTAGCTAATGTCGAAATATCTTTTACAGTTTGTCAGGGCGGGTCTAGTTGTGGCTATTCAAGATTTAGAGGTAAATCTGTTTTTGCCATCTCTCTTAAAACAAAGCCTGAGGTAAAAAAGAAAAAAGTGGATGCAGCAAAGCTAGCTCTATAGATCTTAGAAAAATCCACAAAATTAATCATCAGAATAAGTGCGCAGATGATGGCAGATACAAAGCATATATAACTAAACATAGCTGATATGTGTTGCAGAAAACTTCTTTTAGTTTTTGGGTTTATCATATGATTCATACTTTGTGGTTTCCTGTGTTTAAAAATTTAAATGTAAATATGCTGTTGCTAACAGAAAAAATAGAGGTTTTCTGTTAGCGAAACGTGAACATCTCCTGCGATTTATCTTTGATTTTTTTAATGTTTATAGACTAACTTCAAAGAATGATTCTATAACTAAACTGAGCTGGATGTTAGGTTTAGCTTCGATCGATAATAAGTATCTGATAAGTTTGATTTAGGCATAAGAAGTTCACATTTATAGCCGTAACTATGGTGGTTTTGATACAAATAGTTTTTACTTACTACTCGGACTCACAAAATCTATTTGGCATGACTTCAATCAGTCTATTAGGTTGGTTGCTTTAGCGATAGTTCTATCTTGATCTATTCAATGCAGATAAAAATATTTATAACAATAAATGCAGGGTCTGGTTCTCAATGATTCCAAAACTTAAACAAACTATTAAATTTTGATTTAACTTATGAAAAATAAAACACCAAGAAAAGGCATGTTTTCTACCGCTGCTGATGATGCGGAAACTGCCAGAAAGTGTCAATTAGCGAGCCCATCATACCGGCTTGCCTTCAGTGACGAGGAGTTTTTATTACGTGATGACTTAAGAGCGGTTCGGCTTCAGCTTGAATGGCTAAAACCCGATTTGATTCAGGATGAGAATGGCATAGAGTCAACTGTGGTGATTTTTGGAGGAGCTCGCTTTTTAGAGCCTGACCTTGCCAAGGAAAAGTTTGAGAAAGCACAGGAACATTTGTCAGACTCTCCAAATGATTCAGAGCTCAAAGTAAAATTAAAAGCGGCAAAAAACGTGTTAAAGAACAGTCGCTATTATGATGAAGCGAGAATACTGGCTAGAAAAATCACTGAAATGTCCCAAACGCTTGAAGGTAATCAATATGTCGTGGTCACTGGCGGTGGGCCGGGAGTCATGGAAGCTGCTAATAGAGGGGCTGCAGATGCGGGTGGTAAAAGTATTGGCCTCAATATTGTCTTACCGTTTGAGCAAAAACCTAACCCTTATGTAACGCCTGAACTCTGTTTTCAGTTTCATTATTTTGCACTTCGAAAAATGCACTTTTTAAAACGAGCTCGTGGTTTAATTGCTTTTCCTGGTGGTTTTGGAACCTTAGACGAATTATTTGAAACACTTACCCTGATTCAAACCAAAAAAATAAAGCCGGTGCCCATAGTATTAATAGGTAAAGAATACTGGCAGCGCTTAATTGATTTTGACTTTTTGGTGGAGCAGGGCGCGATTTCCGAAAAGGATCTTAACCTATTCGAAATCGTCGAAACAGCGGAAGAGGCCTTTGCATATTTGAATAAGTTTTGGGGTATTGAACTTGATGGGTGACTATTCAATAAGCCATTGATGAGAATACCAATAAAACCTATCTGGAATATTACTTTTACTCGTGCATGTATACCGATGGCGACCTGGTTCTAGTTTGCTTGCTGATTGCACTATAAGAGAATTGCTTTCTATTTTAACCGGTAATGATTGTCCGCTACTGTTATAGCAATTAGTTGTCGTTAGAAGATTTTTTTCTGGAAAAGAAATCGTTAAATAAGGTGGATTATTTTCTCCGTTAAATATGACGGGATTGTCTGTGCTGGCTAAGACGTTAGCTGGAAAAGCAAGGCTATATAATTTTGTTGAAAGTGATTCTAAATTGGCAAACTGCCCTGAAGCAGGAAATCTAGGTAGTGCGCTAAAGTCACTTTGGTGACCTATTGCGCCTGAGTGTTGACCGAAACCAGTAAAACCAAGCTGGGTAATTAATGTGGTTAAAGCATGGTTATATTCACCGAAAGGATAAGCGAATAACATGCTGGCATAACCAATTTTTTGTTCTATTAAGTCTTGGGCTTTTACAAGTTCATCGCTCATGAGTTTTGCCCATTCTTTCTTCTTTAATATAGAGCTTGAAATCATGTTTAGGTGTTGGTGTGAATGATTGGCAGGCGTCATTAAACCAGATTCATACATTTCTTTTAGTGCAGCCCAGGAACATTGAGATTGATAGTTTTTTTCAAGTGCCTCGGTACTAATAAAAAGTGTGAAGGGTAGTTTGTGTTTTTTTAAAATGGGCCAGGCATTTTCACATACTGATCTGTTAGCATCATCAAAGGTAATAGCTAATACTTTTGAATGGGCTAATTCTTTTTTGTTTTGAAGTGTTTGTACTATTTCTGATAGCGTTAAAACTTGAAACTCATTGTCTTTTATCCATTGAATATGCGCTTTAAATTTTTCAGGTGAAATGCTGGTAGATGGCGGAGTATGTTCACTGACATGGTGATATTGCAAGATAACAGCAGATGTATTCGCAAAACTGTTAGTGTTCAAAAAAAATATACATGTCAAAATAAAAAATAATTTAAGCACTACTTTTCCCGTAACGACAAATGGGTAATGATAATGAAGCAGGTAAACATTCAATATCTTTGATTTATTAGTAATTATCTTTTTCATACATGACTAAGTTACTGATCAGACATACGAAGAATAAACGGAAGTATAATACAGAGGGCACGATGAAACGATTTAAACTGATTTTGTGTGTAGTAGATTCTTATGATCAATCTCTTACCGCCTTGACGCAAGCGCAACAACTGTCAAAGAAACACCAAGCAAAGTTAAGAGTTATCAAGGTTATAAAAAAAGCAGGGTCTCATTTTCCCTTAATACAGAATAAGCAAGAACTCGATAAGGCTTTTAATGAGCATCTTGTTGCAAAGCAAAAAGAGCTGGAAGAGCTTGTTGATGCTCACTGCCAAGACGTAAAGACAGATGTTGAGGTTTTAGTGGGCATCGCATTCATAGAAATAATTCGTGATGTCTTACGACAGAAGCCTGAGTTATTGGTTAAATGTAGTCTTAATGAAAGTTGGTTGGAGCGACTCTTTGGCAGTGATGACATGCATATTCTTCGAAAATGCCCTTGTCCCATATTAATGCTCAAGCCAGGACATATAGAGCCATGTCTTAATATTCTGGCTACTGTCGATTTAATGAATGATGACTTTGATGAAGAGAAAGAGTATCGGGTTCAGGACCAGCTAAACAGCTTGGTTTTAGAGCATGCTGCCAGTTTTGCCTTGTTTGAATCTGCGGAGTTACATATTGGTTGTGTTTGGGATGCATTCGGCGAAAACTTTTTACGCTACGGTGCAGTGGCTCAGACATCGGAAGACAACATTAATCGTTATGTCGAACAAAGCCATCAGGAATATCAAGGTAAGCTTGAAAAGCTATCTTTGGAATTAAAGGCCTTGGTAGGTAAAGAGGCTTTGGATTTTATAAAGCCTATTACGCATCTTGTAAAAGGCTTACCCGCAAAAGAAATTCCGCTCATGACTCAGAAATACGACATTGACTTGATTGTAATGGGAACCGTTGCTAGAACAGGTATTTCCGGGCTGTTTATTGGTAACACAGCCGAAGCTATATTAGAGCAAGTACAGTGTTCAGTCTTAGCGATTAAACCAATGGGTTTTCAGACACCCATTACTATGTGATTTGAAGTTCAAAATACTTAATTAGCATTTAAGGGTATCGCAAGCGACTACTTTTCAGTTCTTTCATAGAATATATTTCCTATCAAAACCAGACATTCATTTTAAATAGAGTGTCTGGTTTATCTTTTTCAAACTCTTTGAATAGCTTCCTCCATAAATCGACAAGAGTGTTATGACTACCTGACTACATTATGAATTTAGAATTATTCCTATTCTAAATGTGCTCGCTCAAAAAGATGAACATGAATTGAGCTTATTGGGTATGTATCAAAACTTATTTCATCAGTGGTCAGATATCTAAGCAAGCTGAGGATAGGTCAGAGATTATCAAATCTGCTTCATGAATTTCAACCAGGAGTTGATGTATATCAAATAGAACGAACGCTTAATCTTCTATGATTTAATTGAATCAAAAATTCTAGATTCAAGGTAAATCAGGATTAAGTTGTACCTTCGATTTATAAAAATAAAAAATGAGGTATCTGAAATATGAAAAAGGCTAAATGTTATTTTCTGTTCGTTATGATGATTTTAGGATCTGGGAGTCTCCACGCCCTTGAAAAAAAGTCAATTTGTGTATGGGATCCTGTGGGTGTGAATGGGCCTGTTATGACCTTCTATTCTGACCTCAAAGCCAAGGCGATGGCTTGGGGAATCGATCTTGAGTTTAAAGCCTATACGGATGAAAAAGTTGCATCAAATGACTTTAAGGCAGGTCTCTGTGATGGCGCTCATTTAAGTGCCATTATCTCCAGAGATTATGTACCGTTTGCGGGAACCTTGGATGCGATTGGAGGATTGATCTCTGATGACGGGTTGAACAAAATTCTAGCGACCTTGGCTAGTCCTAAAGCTGGTGAGTTAATGGTGAGTGGAAAATATGAAATGGTGGCATCATTTCCAGTAGGTTCTATGTTTGTATTTGTGAATGATAAGTCTATAAATAGTGTGCCAAATTTTAGTGGTAAGAAAATTTCAGTATTAAATGGTGATCCCCAAGCAATGAAAATGGCGAATTTGGCTGGGGCATCACCTGTTAACACATCCTTAGCTACATTTTCTGGGCAGTTTAATAATGGCAATATCGATATATTATTGATGCCAGCGTTAGCCTATACCACCTTTGAGCTTTATCATGGTCTAGGTGAGAAGGGTGGTATTCTCGATTATCGCTGGTTTTACGGCATGTTGCAGACCATTATCAAGAAAGATAATTTTCCCCCAGATTTTGGTGAAAATATGCGTAACTATGTGGTTTCTCGTTTGAATGAAATTCACAAAATGGTTCAAGATGCTGAGCAAGAAATACCTGCAAAATACTGGATTAAAACAAATAAAAAAACTCAGATGGAGTTCGATACGTTTAGTCGTGAAATACGCTTAGCCTTAAAGACTGAAAATACATTTGATTCAAAAGCGTTAAGAATATTATGGAAAATTCGATGTACCGAGGATCCAAGCAGGGCTGAGTGTCTCACGCCAGAATAGCTACTTAGTCATTGAGGTTTAATCACAAGCCCATTAGTTATTTGATGGGCTGTTTTTTTAGTATTCATTCAGAATCTCTTTGTTAGCATGAAAAGAAGAAGGCCGAAATAAATTTAGTACTGATAATATGCACCACACGCTATTACATAAGTTATTAAAACTAGTTACCAGTGTAATGAGCGGATGTAAGAATATTATCTATACTCGAATCATGTTTTTTGAATTTTGGCTTGATATATGACTCCATTAAAACCACTACCCTCGTTTTTCTTAATCTGTATGCTCAGTATTCTGAGTGTATTTGTACATGCCAAAAGTGAAATTAACTTTGCCTTATTAGTCGTTAATGGCGAGCAGAGAAATACTTATTTTGACTTGGTCAGAAAGTTTGAACGTCATTATCCCTCTATCAAGGTTAACATTCAGGCGATAGAGCAAGAGAGTTATAAACAGCATATTGAACTTTGGTTAAAAGCCAGTGCGCGTAGTGATGTGATGTTCTGGTTTGGTGGAGAACGCTTAAATGAGTTTGTTAGCCAAGGCTTAATCGAGCCTATAGATCATTTGTGGGAGCATTATCAATGGAAAGAGCGCATCACCGAAAGTGGTCGATCTGCTTCTCAGGTCAAGAATAAACAGTATGGACTTCCTATCCATTATTACAATTGGGGGGTTTACTATAATAAAGCGCTTTTCGACAAGTATGGTTTAGTTGAGCCACAGACTTGGGCGCAGTTTTTACAGATATGTGAGACCTTTAAGAAACAGGGTATTACACCTATTAGTTTAGGTTCAAAAGATGATTGGCCGGTAGCCGGCTGGTTTGATTATCTAAATCTACGTTTAAATGGTTTGGCATTCCATCAAGACCTAATGCGTGGTGAAGCATCCTATTTGGATAAACGTGTTCGCTTGGTCTTTGAGCATTTGGGCGAACTGGTTGAGCGAGGATACTTTCTCAATGAGCATAGTGAGAAAACCTGGAGGGACGCTTTACCTTATCTATACAGGGATATGACAGGCATGATGCTAATGGGAAATTTCTGGACCTCTCAAATACCAGAAGCGCTTAGAGGCAAGTTTTCATTGTTCAGGTTTCCTCAGTTATCAGAAACAGTGCCGTTTTATGAAGAAGCTCCAACAGACTTATTGATCATCCCACGCAATGCAACAAATAAAGAAGATGCGGCCGTTTTTTTGAATTTCATGTCATCTGAAAGTGTGCAGTTTGATTTAAATAAATCATTAGGCATGCTCGCACCGCAGAAAAATTCTCCGTATCAGGAAGATTATTTTCTAGGGATAGGTGAAGATATTCTGAGGGCGGCAAAAGGTTTGTCTCAGTATTATGATCGCGATAACCCTCAGCCAATCGCTTTAGAAGGCATGAAACAGATCAAACGCTTTATGCTGAATCCGTCTGAATTAGATAATGTACTTGCTGAGTTAGAACGGCTTAGCCAGTCATCATTCAAATCCAAGTAAACAATAAGGGTTTTTATATGGTCGGAAAAGTTGCAAGTGTTAAGTAATAGATTAGATAGTTGGTGAGTAATGATTAACGAATGCATTCGATTAAAAATGTGCGGTGTAGCGCTTCAATAGAGATTGAGCTTGACTATATGACTGCTGGTCATTAGTGTGTTTTTTTGAGTCTTGAATTGAGCTTATGACGACCAATCTGAAAATACTATCTCGTACTATTTCTTTGCTGGTTTTTTTTAGCGTACTCACTGCTTGTAGTTCGATCCCTGCTATCCCCGCTGCTCTCAACCTCGCTATTAGTAATAACCAGTGCGTTGTCTTAGTTCATGGCTTATGGCGAAGTGGCTGGGCCATGCGCAGTATTGCGAATGACTTAAATGATTTCGCATATCAAACTGTGAGTATTTCATACCCTTCTACATCAATGAATATTCCTGAGATAGCTGCAAGTTTTTTGCCACCAGCGATAGAAGAATGTAAGCAAGGTGGTGCGGAGCAAATACATATTGTCAGTCACTCCATGGGTGGCATTGTGGTAAGGCAATATCTACAAAATAATCATTTGCCCTTAGGTGGTAAAGTGGTGATGTTGAGTCCGCCAAATCAAGGTTCTGAATTAAGTGACAAATTTGGTGATGCCAGCTGGTATCAACATATTGTCGGTCCTGCGGGTGTTTCCTTGTCTAAAAAAGAGGGCGGCATTATATCCACGCTGAAAGCCGTAAAAGAACCTGTTGGTATTATTGCCGCTTACCGTGGCTGGAGTTTATGGCCTACCACTTGGTTACCTGAGCCTAATGACGGAACGGTATCTGTAGAAAGTATGGCATTAGCTGAAATGGACGATTTTGTGTTGATCAATAGTGGGCATGCCATGATGCGCTTTAATAATGAAATCCATCAACAGATTCGCTACTTTTTATCCAGAGGTGCATTTTACCATTCGGCACATGAGCCCGTACTAGATGAAACCTTATCCCTAGCTGTTGCTGAATCGCCATCGCGTATAGAGTGAAGTCATAAGCCATGAGAAAAATACTCAGTGCTGCCTAACCCATTAACTTTGATTGCGATTATTGTATTAAATAAGTTTGCTAGTTCCTGTAAGGGCAAGCTCATATATCGTTAAATTAGCAAAGCTGTAAACTAACGTAATTCAATTAGAGTCTCATCATTCTTACGCTCTCTTCTCTGCAATCAGATAGGAAATTCTGTACTTTTGCCTTTAGTCCTCAAACTCTCAGAAAATATGAGTTCGCCCTCATAAGAAGGCATTGAAGTACAAAGCGGACTATCGATGTAAATAAGAACGGCTCTCTAAGGCGCCGTTTTTGCTTCACTATAAATCATCACAAGGTGCGTTCACCCTGTTATGAATATCGCTATAAGTAACTTAATATGTGTCCCCCATGTATTGTTAGTGAGAAAGCTATGAGCAAACACCTCAAATTAGACATTGTTTCTGACGTTTCCTGTCCTTGGTGCATTATTGGCTATCTGGCTTTAAATCAGGCATTAACTAAACTGGCACCTGATATTTCAGCAGATATTACCTGGCAACCCTTTGAGCTAAACCCTCACATGCCCAAAGAAGGTCAGGATATCACCGAGCACCTTACCGAAAAATACGGTATCAGTGTTGAGCAAAGTGAGCAGAATAGATCGATGATCAAGCAGCGCGGATTGGATCTTGGTTATGAGTTTGGAAACCGTGGTGGTGGTCGTATTTATAATACCTTTGATGCTCATCGGCTATTACATTGGGCAAAAGAATACGCTAAGCAGACCGAGCTTAAACTTGCCTTGTTCGATTTGTATTTTAAACAAAATGGCAATCCCAGTGATCATCAACAGTTGCTCGACGTCGCGCAAAGTATTGGTTTAGACAGAGCCAAGGCGCAGCAAATATTGGCATCAAATGAATACGAACACGAGGTGCGTGAGTTGCAGCGTCATTATCAATCAGTAGGGATCAGCTCGGTGCCGGCCGTTATCGTGAACAATAAACACTTGATCAGTGGCGGCCAACCAGCAGATATTTTTGAACAAGCGATGCGGAAAATAGCTAAAGAGAGTTAAGGGGCAGAGGTAAATAATCAGGTTAAACGTTATTGAATGATGAAAAAAAGCTCTAAGGCCAAATGGCACTAGAGCTTTTTTTTGAAGTTAAATTGTAGCGAAAGAATTTATTCAGCCGCTTCTTCTGTTCCCCAGAACTTCCACCATTTTTTTCTGTTTTGTCTTGCTTCTTGGCCTTTTTCAGAGCCTTTGTCTACTTCTTTCATTTCCGTGTTAGATTTTTTGTCAGCTTGCTTGTCTGAACCTTTTTCCTTTACATGCTCATCTTTATGCTTTTTATCATGATGGTCGTCATTATCTGAATCATGGGCTTCATGCATATCATCATGATCTTTCTTCTCTTTCTTCTCTTT
>TARA_R110001592_G_scaffold179379_1_pt1 | contig 14299 bp, 17 predicted proteins | sample TARA_R110001592 | Tara Oceans TARA_R110001592 (sample SAMEA4398387) | marine metagenome | biome: Polar Biome; feature: [SRF] surface water layer (ENVO:00010504); material: water (ENVO:00002006), including particulate matter (ENVO:01000060) such as... | depth 5 m
GGTATCTTAAAATATGAATTTTTATGCTATTTTATTAAAATACTACGTATGAGTATTTAGTTGGAGAAGGCCAGACCGCCCATACCAGATTGGATCCTGAGGACGTTGTAGTTAGTGGCGAACATGTGCATGGTGGTGGGAGAGGCGGTGGTAGTCTTGACAGCAACCTGGGCATTATCAATGCGGGAGAAGTTGCAAGTGCCGGTAGGCTGGTGCTCCTCGGGCTTGAGGGCGAAAGAATAGGAGTACACACCGGGGCAGGGGTTACCGGAGTGATGGTTGTACGCTTGAACCTGGTTGAAGTACTTACCCTCCTGTTCCTTGAAGCGGTCCTGACCGTTAAGGACGAGCTTGAAGGTATCAAGGGCACCGACAGCCTCCTCGGTGAAAAGCTTGGTGGAGTCCGCCGCGGCGAAGAGGGGGGTGCCAAGGTCGGAGACGGGCACGTAGCAGTTGGACTGAACTCCGACGGTGGGGTTGGACTCGAGGATGACAGTATCAGCGGCCGCGTTGGAGAAGTTCCAGAGACCTTCCCTGTCGGCGGAGTTGGCGAAGCACCACACAAGCTCCTTCACGGGGTGGTTGTAGGAGAGGCGGACCTGCTTTTGGGAAGCGGCCTCAACGGTGTCAGAACCAGTGTGCTGGACCTGCTCGATGAGGTACTCGTGGCCCTTCTGGGCAAAACGACGACGTTCCTCGGTGTCAAGGTAGACGTAGTTGGCCCAGACCTTGAAGACATTGGTATCAAGGTATGTACCGAAGTCAGACGCGAGGTCAATATCAACGCGTACCTCATGATACTGCAGGGCAATTAGTGGGAGGAAAAGTCCGGGATTGCGGTTAAAGAAGAAAATAAGAGGGAGATAGACAGTGGAACTGCCAGTGGTCATCTTACCCCAGGTAGCCTTCTTGGACTCATCGAGGTAAAGCTCGGAGTAAAGCCTCCACCACTTCTGGTAGTGCTTGTCAACCCTTTGTCCTCCAATTGATAATTCGACGTTGTTGATCGCACGCTCAGCGACCCAGTTGCAATCGTCGGTGGCGTGGGAAGTAGAAGTGTTGGAAGTGAGAGACTTAAGCTGGATGTACATGTCACCGACAAGATCACCGTTGCGAGCAATAGTGACAGAAACGCGACCGGAGTTGGCGGCAGTACCGTTAACGGTCTGCTCGATGTTCTCCATCGCGAAGTTAGTGTGGCGCTTGTATTTGGCCTGGTAAAAAGTTACCTCAGGGTTACCAGTGAGGTAAACATCCTGGGCACCGTACGCGACGAGTTGCATAAGACCGCCGGCCATTTTGAGAGTAGTTGTACTGTATACAGAGAAAATAATTTCAGTAGAACGCGGCAATTTTTCTTTGGATTTTTCTCAGTTGACATTAAATGTCGACACAGCCTGATGATAATGAGATTGAAGAAGGGGAAATTATTACCGATGATGAGAGCGAGGATCTTTCGATAATTGAAGAGGATGAGGACGATGGTGAAACTCTAGACATGGCCGATATCATAACATCTCTTCTAGCCACAGAGGATGGTGACACGGTATGCTCAGCTCTAGTTAATATTGCCAGCCAACTCCAGACCCAAAATAAAATTCTCATAAAGATGTTGAGTAAGATAAATTCCGCTTAAGGAATAAAATTGTATATACGGTAGATGAGAGAAACTCACTTCATTGATAAGGATCCAAACTTGTATAATGCACTCACGGAGTTGCAGAAACAGAACATCCAGTCAATGAATGAAGAACAGATTTTACATGTAATAGAAGAGTTTGAGTTTAGGTGGTACCTCATGAACCTCGATGGGTATTCACCATGCATGGAACGTGCTACAAAGTTAGGTTACAGGCAGTTCATACACCCCGATAACTTTTATGATGATGACATTCCTAAACCAGATCAAATTGACATTATGGCTATCCGTGGAATTAAGAATCGTATGATTAACTTTCTGATTGAATTGAACAATCATGTACATATGCATATTAAGGATTATAAGTATGACGATGAAGTAACGATCAATAAGAGGCTCAATAATGTTATTCTTCAAATTGAGGATGGTTTTGAAAATGTTCGTCGTCACCAGATTTCATATGAGCGTGTGATTGCCCCAACAGCTTTACCACAGGTTTCGGTTTATACGGATCCTTCTACTATGGATGAAGAGGAAGTTGAGAAATCGACACCATTTCAGAAATGTTTGATGCTTTCATTGAAGGAAGCCTACAGGGCTGGATACAGAAGGTACAAGGGTCATTGTTGTGAAGAAATTAAGACTGTTGAGGGTTTTAGAACTCGTGCTTGGAATCCAATTTTTACAATTGAAGAATTTGTATATTCTTTGCCACGGAAGGAGAGTAACTTTGTAAATTGGAAGCATTTCACAAGTAAGGGGTCTATTTTCCGTGATGTTATCGATAATATTACGAAGTGTAATGATGCACAGTTCCCTGAAATTAACAAGCGACGACAGGTGTGGGCATTTAAGAATGGTGTTTTTGTAGGTAAGGAATGGATACCAGATAGAGGTGTATATGATTGTCAGTTTTATCCATACAAGAGTGATAAGTATGCATGTCTAGATCCTAGTATTGTTGCTTGTAAGTACTTTGATCAGCAGTTTGACAATTTCTCACATCTCGATGATTGGACGAAAATTCCAACACCTTGGTTTGATTCCATTCTAAAATATCAGAAGTTCGATGATGATGTATGCAACTGGGCATATGTAATGGGTGGTCGTCTCTGCTTTGATGTAGGTGATCTAGATGGTTGGCAAGTCATTCCATTTTTCAAGGGTATTGCGAGGTCTGGTAAGAGTACGTTGATTACGAAAGTTTTCAAGAAGTTCTATGAGAACGAGGATGTTGGAACACTCTCAAATAACATTGAGAAGAAGTTCGGTCTCTCTGCCATTAAGGATTCTTTCATGTTCATTGCACCTGAAGTTAAAGGTGATCTCGCCCTCGAACAAGCGGAGTTTCAATCTATCGTATCGGGTGAGGATGTGTCTGTAGCTGTTAAGAACAAGACTGCGGTATCTATAGAGTGGAAGGTACCAGGGGTATTAGGTGGGAATGAGGTACCCAATTGGAAAGACAATTCAGGTTCAGTGCTTCGTCGTATCTTACCGTGGAACTTTAGCCGCCAGGTGCAAGATGCAGATCCTCAACTCGACGAAAAGCTTCACGTTGAAATGCCTATTATCCTGTTAAAGTGTGTGCGTGCTTATCTAGACTTCTCTAACAAATACAGAAATAAGGATATATGGAATGTTGTACCGTCGTATTTCAAGCAGATTCAGAAACAGGTGGCCATGGTAGCGAGTAGTCTTACAAACTTCCTTGAATCTACCTACATTAACTTTGATGATGACCTCTTCGTCCCACAAAAGGAGTTTGTTGCCAAGTTCAACCAACACTGTCGTGAAAACAATCTTGGTAATCACAAGTTTCACCAGGATTTCTATGCAGGACCTTTCAGTTCTAGGGAAATTGAGGTTAGGAATGAAACAGTTAAGTATAAGGGACGCCTCTACAAACATCAACCTATCATTTATGGTCTAGATGTGGTCAGCGATGATCTAACATTCACAGACGACACCTAAAAAAAAATCCTTCCCAATAGTAATATGAGCCAGTCGGTCAAAGAATTTGTGCGTCGATCTGGTGTAGAAGTTCAGAGTCCAAACTCGAATAATAATGCTTTTGCACGGGAGCTTGAAATGGAAATGATACGCGCCGAACGCGCCGAACGCGCCCAAGCACGCCCAGCCTACAGTGCATTTAGGACTCCACCTCGACCTCCTCCCCGACAAATGAGGATACCTGAACGTCTTCAGAAAAATCTCACGAGTGATCCACTCGCAAATGAGTTCAAAGGGATAAATGAGAATGCCTTCAAAAAGGCACTCGGTGAAACTACATTTAACGATAGTTCTCTAGCTTACATTGCACCTTCATTTGAAATAACCAAATTAAATCCAAGTATGTTTAACGCCAATATAGAATCTGGTTTTGGTCCTAAAGACACTGTTGTAAATCTTAAAACTATTCTTATGAAACCACCCCTCGGTAAAACACCTATCGGGGAAGGTCTTTATATAGACACTACCACTTTAAACGGTATTTATGGTCAGTTTAAAACTGGATTCTCACACACGAGGGAATTCGGTCCTAAGGGGGATCTCACAAAAAAGTTTGCGAGTGTTCAAATAAAAATGCAAATTTCTAATGATACTGAGAGTAAAGGTGTCACTTTCAACATATATAAAAACGGTAAGATTCGTTTCTCAAGTGGATTCATAGGTACCAACATAGCGAATCAACCCGAGCTTATCCGTCGTTTTGTTATCAGTAATTACACTGATGGTAACCAAATCTTTAATAATCCAATCGCGTATAATAACTTGAGTGGTTCATTTAGAGTGAATGGCACCTTCAAGATGGATTCAATTGCTGCAAAGTTTAGGCGTTATGGTATGACTCGTATCACATACGAACCGGAACTATCTCCATTCTTGTATGCTTACTTCGGAGATACTAAGCTTATACTCTCCGTTAGTGGAAATGTACAAATATCGGGTGCTCAAAATCCTGCCGATCTGTTGCGAGCATACGATTTCGCAAAAAATTTTGTACAGTCTCTACACACTGATGGACAGATCACAATCACAGGTGTGTTTTCTGAAGGTGTAAAAGCCTCTAGGCCCAAAGCTAAGAAAGCCAAACCTAAGACTAAGGCTAACGACAAAACGGTTTGTTCGCGTATGAAAAAGGCTGATGTCATTAAAATGGCGAAAAGTATGGGTATAGTTAATTTTAGAGTCAAAACACAAAACGGTACTAGAACTGCTACAGTTGCAGAAATTTGCCGTAAAATTAAGAATGCATCGGGTAATAAGAATGTGACGTTCAAAAACAAAAACAAAAACAAAAAGCTTTCCGGAACTGGTAATAAATTCAAGATAGGGGCTCGTATATGCAAAAATGAGTCCAAGATTGAATTACTTCGTATTGCTTCGATTCTGAAAATTAAACTCGACGGTAAAGAAAAACGTGAAGATCTGTGCAAGCTCATCGAAAAGGCTCGTAATACCATACGAAATGCCCCGTCACCTGTAAAAAAACCCAAACCTACTAAAATGAATGTACGTCGCAACGTCGCAAACAAAAAGCGTACAGAAAAGAAATCCGACGTGATAAAGAAGCGTGGTCTAGATGAAAAGTCTATTCGTAAGGATATCGAAAAGTTGTACGGAAACAAGTGGATGAAACGGTACAATCCCAATATTAATAAGGATGCACGTAATATGAAGTCTGCACTTAATGCTATAACAAATGGTAATAAGATGGGTATTCCATTTAAGAAAAATATCAATGAGATGAAAAAACGTGTCGTAGGTCAATGGAAGATGGAAAGGCAAAGGGAACTCGAGAGAAACTATCTCATGAAAAGTACCGGTGTTAATGGTATTCCCCTCAATATGCGCAACGATTACCGTCGTGCAGCAGCCAACTACATCATGAACCAGAAGAATCCACCATCTAATAAAAAGATGTCAGATTATAAGAAATATTGGTTAAAGTTTCGAGCTAATATTAAACAAAATGGGAATATCCGAAGAACTGTTGGAGCGGCTTCAGCTAGGATTGAAAAGCTATAATCATGGGGTTAGAGTAGATGACGATACAAGAACTTGGGGAACCCAACAAAATTCATGGATGGAGATGGCAAAAGAAGAACTTTTAGATGCGATTATATATACAATTGCAGACTACATAAGGAGTAGTCGAAATTCTTCTTGTCCATGTGAGCTTCATAGTCGTCAAGGTGATGATGATAACAAACTTATCATATCGATACTAGACAATTTTGATTATATAAAAAGTCCTGAACACAAATTGATGTTGTGTAATTTGTTCAAAATGTTAAATAGTGACCTCTTCAACATCTAATTTTTCTGTTAATAGTTTTATTCGGTTCTGCAATTTGCTTTAAGTGTTTGGTATGATAAGAAAAGTTGTAGTGTGGAAATGCATCTTTTATTTTATTAGAAATTATACTAGCTTGAACTATGAGAGGTATGCCAGAACACACAGATTTTTCCTCTAATTGGAGAAAGTCATCCTCCATATGGACAAATCTCTTCAACGCATTGTCTCCTATGTTATCTTCGTGCATTTTGAGATAAACATCCCTAGATGCGCCGTCACTGAGATAGAAATACTTCGATCCTTCAACCTCATTAGACTTGCTTGGACGTTCAAACATCAGAGCCAATACCATGAGAAGTAACCAGATGTAGATCATCGTTACTATTACTGTGGAATTAATTTACAGAGATCATCAATCTTCTGAAGAATATTTTGGAATTTATAGATTGAATCGACATCGGAGGGTTTAATAATTTCAAACTCAATTTGATACGTAGCCTCTTCCTCTGAGTCCATATCGACGTGGTCGCCACTGCTGATAGTCATATCAATGCTCAAATTTTTGCGTACAAACGAGTGACGAGTCTTAGTTCTCTTTCGATCCATTTCGTATTCACCCATGGTGGGTATTTCTCGAGCAACACAAAAACGAACATCGAGGGGATTTCTCTTGAAATCTTGCTTTATGACATTGATTTTCTGAATCATAGTCTGATCACCACTGTCTTCATCGCATGTAATTCGGACACTGTTAGCATCGTTATAAAATACGTCAGAAATAGTGGTTTTGGTTGATTCCCATCCATCATACTTCTTCAGTCCAGCTAGAACCTGCTTCCAACTATCCTTACCAACATTCGTATCGAATAGGGAACCGTTATGCTTTCCAAGACGCATTTCAATCTCTATGTCGGACTCATTCTTGTGAGCTTCGAAAATGTGAAGAACCTTTTCTGTAATATCCATGATTTTTTACTTAACATTTAAACTTCGCGGCATTCTCTTAAGCCTTTTTTTCACATAAATTGTAAATGAAGGGCTTCGATAATCTTGGGAATACATGCTACTTCAACACAGGTATTCAATGCTTGTTACATATACCCATAATATCGAATCACTTCATGAGAAATCCATACACAGGCAAATGTTCATTTACCAGAGCATATTCAGATCTTATTCGTTCATACTGGACAACTGGAAATGAAACACTTAATATGAAAGTACTTTTAAAAGAGTTCCAACACAAATTCCCCCGTTTCAAAATTGATGATCAACATGATGTTCAAGAGGCTATCATGTGTATCATTGATATCTTAGAAAGAGCCGAACCTACGATTAAACGATGGATATACGGTAAAAAGGTACAAGAAACTATATGGCCGGGTGGTAAGACATCAAATGAAGAAGACTTCAGTGTTCATTTGATAACCTCCGATGGTAATGACATGGGTAAAATGTTAGCAAAAAGTACAGACTGGAATGTACTCACAGATTTCGAGGATAAGAACGGTACCACTTTTAATGTAGCATCTACACGTATGGTATTTTCAAAGTTGGCACAAATTTTAATGATATCTTTCGATCGTAAAAGTCACGTTCGAATAATTGAAAGTATCCATATAGGGGAGCATGAATACAATCTTATTGCGAGTGCTGTGCATGTAGGAATACAAAATGACGGGCACTACGTTTGCTTTGCAAAGCGAAAGGATAATTGGTTTTTATTAAATGATGAATCTACTGAAAAACACACTCTACCCCTGGAAGCTGGGCACTACTTCATGGTATACAATCTAAAAACTCCTTCATCTTGACATTTTCTTTGATATTCACGATCGTTCGATAAAATGTACGACGATTGTTTGGGTATGTTTTATCTCTTCTGCGTTTTATTGGTTTCCACCACAGTGGTTCCTCCCAAGTTATGTATCTACACTCTACGATAGCGCCATCTTCAAACCAAGATTCATCATCCATCTTGTTTTGTGGTATTTCGGATTCAAAAAATAATTTCCCCTTTTCTTGAATGTAAAGTCTCCACGCCAGGGGTCCATTAGTCGCACCAGGAACTTCTCTAGATGGTTCCCTCTTCATGAGAAAATCCACAGTATTTTGCTCTTGGGGCTTCCATTTGAACATAGTCTCATGGGTTCCAATACGAATAGGTTCATTTATGGGTGTAAATACAAGCCCATCTATCTTTTGTTCCACCGTCGGTAAATATTCATCCATGAACACCTTGAAGTTTCGCATCTCGTGAAAAGTCTTACACTTGAGACGACATTTATCAGACTTCATGTAAATAATGGACTTCATGAACTTTCGAGCAGCGTCTAAACGCTTCATCAAGTTAAGATCCCATACAGACTCACCATTTACCCTGACCGCATCATAAACCATTAGGGTATTTTCATACAGCTCACCATCTAGAATAGTACCCTCGTACGCGCTTTTTTTGAGATTTATAGAAACCTCGAACATTTTAAATGAACGATTGACAAATAAACACTTTCGTTTCCCTTCGTATGTTAAAGCGACCATCATATATCTTTCACCGTCCGTCTTTTCACATACGAGATATTCGGCACCCTTTAAAATTGGAAAATGTTTATACTCTATGGAGATCGGTTGAGGTCCCGGGAAATAGTCCTTACTTCCCCATACAGTATGAATGAAATTTACCACATACTCTTCGAGTGGTGACGACATGTTTAATATGAACGTAAAAACTTTAATTTACTTTCACACCCGCTGCATTCAAAATATTACTGACACATTCATGTGTATATGTCATGGTCAACTTAGATGCCGTAAACGCAGATATTCGAAGACCTTGTTGTAAAAATTTGTCAAACATTTTTGGACTCACTTTCGAATCTTTATTTTTATGCATAGTTTTCAATACATTTTTAGTGTTCATCACCCAAGCTCGTGCATTAGTCTTAGAAACTTGATAAATGTTATTAGACATTTTCTTACCAATCTCTGTGTCAAAGTGGAGACCCATTTGAGAAACGGGTTCAGAAGAATTTCCCTTGATCTTCGCTTTGAACATATCCCAATCAATGCCTTCTTTCACACCTGGAAAGACGAGACAATCTACACCTTCATGTTTTTCAAAGCACTGATCGAGTGACGCGTCATCCACTCCCACACCAAAATCTATGAATACGATGCGATCATACCCCTTTAGAAGCTTTTGAATGAGTTCAGCTTTCATATATGGGTCATCATCGACATATGTAATCTGGTTATCTATACTTCGTTGAATACATCGTATGTTAAGACGCAAAATAGCGTGTAACGTCTTAACATGACATGATTTAGAGCGAGTTACTACAATAGTGGCGAACTTCATATATATGTGTAAAGAATCTAAGCCTTAAGCCTATCATTTAGGCAACCTGAAAATGGTAAATTACCTACGTGTCCAAGTGTGGTATTTACATCTGCGAAAATTTGCCCATCCGCTTGTTGCCAGCGGCGACAAAAGGCGTAATCCTCACTGAGATATCTACGATTATTAGGATCGATCATACAATCGAAACACGCGTGGTAGTCATCGAAATCTCTATTTTGGTGATCATTTTTACACCAAAGTTCTGGGAACTTTTCTTCGAGAGTTTTAAATACTGAACGCTTGATAACCATAAATCCAGTGGGGCCATCTAAAATTTCGATAAATCCATCCTTAATTGGGCGATTGTGGGCTCCAAAATTAATTACAAGACTCGATGAAAGCATAGCCATATTACGATCATCACCGGTCTTGACAGCATTGGCTGCCTGATCCCACATGACAACCTTTTTAGGATAACACGACACGGATAGATCGTGTCCAGATTTAATTAAGCGAACAACAGCTTGGGGATCAAAGTTGATATCTGCATCAATGAACATGAAATATTCACAATCTGTTTTTTGCATAAATCTACCGACACTGACATTTCGGGCGCGATGTACTAAGGACTCATTTTCTGTTGTATCGAGATACATTTGAATACCCTCTTTTATTAAAAGGAGTTGAAGCTTAATTATACTCGTCATGTATTTTTCTAGACATAAACCACCATAACATGGTGTCGCAAGAAAAAGCTTCGACATATACTACTATCTAACTTTTAGCCTCTAAGTGTTTTTTAATAATACCTTCTATTTTGTTTAGTGTAGGTATCGAGACGGAACACTTTTCACACATTTCAGTCTTTGTTACCCTTGGACTCAACACTATGTAAATGATAGAAGAAGCCACACTATTTGGCGTTTTACTCATGAGATCTACACAATCCTCCGTAGCCCCACACATTTTATTGCAACGAAGACGTTCATCCCTACTTACTTCAAATGAGTTGAGGAGTCTTTGCATCACATCAAATGCTTTAGTCACATAGTTCTTTTCCGTGATACCCATTATAGTATCTTTGAACATCTGTGTAGTTCGAGAAATATCCTTGGATTGAATTCCAAACATATCCGCAATTTCCCTCGTCGTACGTGGATGCTTCGCAGTTCTACAAGCATACAAAACACAATTCGCTTTGATACCTAACCGCACAGCACCACGTGTTAATTTTCCATCATTGAACTTCCTGTATAACATTTTGGCATCTTTGAGGACAGTGTCTGGGAGAGTGTAACACGCCTCATCTATATCTTTGTATGCGTGGAATAATGAACGATCTTTGTGATTCATTGACATGTGAAAATTAATCTTCGCCATGCGTTTATTCTCATAAGACGATCTATGATGCATCGAAATGATGGTACCCTTACCCCAATTTTGTGAGAACAATTCGGGGTTTGAATTTGGATTACCGCATCTCGCTGGATCACTAACTTTCCCACCATCGGTAACACCACTTGTCCATTCAGCTGTATCATCAACAAAATATGAATCGACGAGACCACATTCTGAACATGTTGGAAGACCCTCTGGGCTGAAAATTTTCACTCCTTCACATTCTTTGCATATATTGATATTAACCAGCTTTTCTTCTTTGATTTTTGGTAATAATAGAGCGTCCAGTTCGGACCATATAGTTGCTAGCATTGTTTTGAATGTAACAATTTTATTAAATTATCCGGAGAACGCATCAGATACTTAGGCTTTTAATTCTATTTTCAATCATATCTATAGTTTCTTTGAAACTTTTGCCACCAGATGTTGTGGGCTCCCACGCATTCCATTCTTTGTCAATTGATTTATGATTAGGTGGAAGAGGTATAGCCTGACCTTCTATTTCGGTATCAGAAACTACAAAATCAGCCATTTCCGAATCAGTCTCCTCTTCGTTATATATCTCACTGTCACTGTCTTCTATATCAATTTCTAAATAAAATGCAAAACGGTTCATACCCAAGGATTTCAATTCAAGATCCTCAAATGTTGTACCGGTAGGGTGATGCTCCATAACACTTTCATATGGTGCTGGTGAAAGCTCGTCATCTGCGTTTAATTCATAAACACATGCTCCCTTGTAGAAAAGTTCAGTGGGGTTGAGATATCTCAGGCCAAGAGTCGACCCGGTATTCATTCCAACGACACCAAACATTTCGTCCTCAATTCCTGCTTCATTTACTAATACTTTTACTATATCACTTTCGATAATTTCAGATGGCACGATCATGCTTAGAGTTTTCAAGCAAAAAATTATCAGCGATAATATCACAGATGAAAGTTACTATTTATTCGAAGGAAGGTTGTCAGTACTGCGACCACGCAAAGACACTATGTGAGTCAGAGGGACTAGATCATGAAAAGGTTATGATCGACAAAGAAGAACTCGAGGAATTATGTGGTGGATCAGTGACAACTTACCCTCAAATATTTATTGACGGACGTCGCATCGGAACGTACTTTGAATTTCAAGATCACATAGAAGACGAATATGAACCAATTCTCACTCCCACCTTAAACCGATTTACTGTGTTTCCCCTGAAATATCCAGAACTCTGGGAACTCTATAAAAAGGCTCAAATGTCTAATTGGACAGCTGAGGAGGTAGATCTATCAAAGGATATGGAGGATTGGAAAACTCTCAGTGATAATGAACAAAAATTTATAAAGTATGTACTGGCATTTTTTGCTGGATCCGATGGTATAGTTTTTGAGAATATCAATAATAACTTTGCTGATGAAGTACAAATCTCTGAAGCTCGCTCATTCTATGCATATCAGTGTCACAACGAGATGGTGCATGGTGAAACTTACTCAAAACTCATAGATAAGTATATTAAGGACCCTACTGAAAAGAAACAACTATTTGAAGCTATATCCACTGTACCCTGTATTGAGAAGAAAGCTAAATGGGCTATGAAATGGTTTGATACAAAGTCCCGTCCCTTCGCTGAACGTCTCCTCGCCTTCGCATGCGTTGAAGGTATCTTCTTTTCTGGAAGTTTTTGTGCTATTTTTTGGCTAAAGAAAAGAGGACTCATGCCCGGTCTCTGTTTCTCTAACGAGTTAATATCTCGTGACGAAGGTCTCCATCAGGAGTTTGCTATTGAGTTGTTCAAATTATTACGTAATAAACCAACAACTGATATGATTCATTCTATAGTTAAGGAAGCTGTTGAAATTGAAAAGGGGTTTATTTTAGATGCCCTCCCCTGTAACCTTATAGGTATGAACAGTGAGAAAATGAGCGAGTACATAGAGTATGTCTCAGATCGCCTCCTCAAGCAAATTGGACAACCCCCCATTTGGGGATCTAAAAATCCATTTGACTTTATGGAAAATATTAGTCTCGATGGTAAAACAAACTTTTTCGAAAAGAGGGTGGGTGACTATGGAAAAATGGATGACGACTCGGGAGAAATTGAGTTTGATGAAGACTTTTAAAGATTTGGGTATAGTATAAATAAATGTTTGACATTTTACAATCAGTTGTTGGTAACTATGGACCACTGATTGTAGAACACAAAGGTGAATTATACAAAGAATATTGTTATATGATTAGTGAGAAGAATATTGAAAATCTTATAGAACGTATCAAACACATTCGATACTCGAAGATTAGTCAAACATCCGATCGATCATTTGTCTTAGTTGAAAAGAGTACCATCTGAAGGAACAACAGTAGGTACGAGGTTACGACCACTATCGGCTATCTCAATCTGAGACTCAGCAAACCCAGGTCTGGGGTCAGGAGCATCAACCATAGACATTGGGGTGGTAATTACAGTCTTCGCACCCTTCTTCTTATCTCCACAACCACATCCATTAGCTTTCTTAGCACCAGATTCCTTCTTTATGTTCATCATACCCCAAACAATAAGAATGAATACAAGTGTGTGTATGAGGAGACCCATAGTAGAAGGGCATCCCGTGGGGGTGGCGATCCTGGATCCTAGGACTCGCCTGACGAGACGGAAAGTCTCGGGGTTGGCAACTATAAAAAAAGTAAGACCAGATATGATGGAGATGACTAACTTCTCCTCCTGCTTCTTACCATTACATCCACATCCACAATCTTTAAAAAGACCCATGAGTATTTTAAGATATATCAAGAAAAAAAGTTACTTAAAGTCGATGATCCTATAATATATATAACCCACTACACAATGTCGCTCACTATCCAACGCTCATCCGATTTCTCTCCTGCCTCTGTGCAGTTTTCGAAACTTCGTAAGAACAAGAATGGCGGTAAGACCGTCTATCTGAATTCAGGCGACAACAAGAAAATCTACATTCAATTTCCTTTCATGCGCTCTCCTTATGGTTTGAGCTCCTTTACTGATGAGGGTACGGGACGCACCTCTTATTCTCTCGATCTCTCATTTGATCCTGACAATGATGACGCTATGTCTCTTCACAACAAGCTCAAGGAACTTGACGATATTATCGTGAATACCGTCGCTAAGAATAGCAAGGAGTGGCTCGGTAAAGATTTCAACGTTGAGGTACTCAAGCAGGCTCTGTATAAGCCAATGGTTCGCCCTGGTAAGGAGCAGTATCCATCCACCATCAAGCTTAAGATTCTTACAAAGCCAGATGGATCATTTGTTCCTGAGGCGTACTCGATGCAGAAACAAGCGGTCACACTCGATACTATTGAGAAGGGACAGAAGTGTATGGCCATCATTGATCTTAATCAAATCTGGTTTATTGACAATAAATTTGGAGTCACCATCCGCCTCCAACAGACTCTACTAGAGCAGTCCGCTAAGCTTCCCTCGTTTGCTTTCCAGGGTCTCGATCTTCCCGAAGATGATGTTGATGTCGATATTGAAGATGATGAAATTGAGGAGGTTGATGAGCAGTAAAAAAACAAGTTCCGAGTCCTAATGGACTCGTCATAAAAATCCAACCCTTCTTGGTAAGTTGAAAATAACTTCTTACCAATAAGTAAGCATGT
>TARA_R110001592_G_scaffold116493_3_pt1 | contig 14292 bp, 12 predicted proteins | sample TARA_R110001592 | Tara Oceans TARA_R110001592 (sample SAMEA4398387) | marine metagenome | biome: Polar Biome; feature: [SRF] surface water layer (ENVO:00010504); material: water (ENVO:00002006), including particulate matter (ENVO:01000060) such as... | depth 5 m
AATGCCTTTTATTAAACCTGACTATATTGAGTTTTTGAGGATTTTTAAGCTGAATATGAAATTTGTTCATCTTAGTTCTGATGGTGAAAATATTAATCTACGCTTTGATGGCCCGTTATTGCACGTCAGCTTGTTAGAAATCTATGCATTATCGATCATTAGTGAATTACATACTTTTATAAACTGTGGTGGTTTTGACCATTTTTTAGCTCGAGAAAAATTAGCAGCAAAGATTGAATTACTTAAGGCAGAAGGGGATTTAACAGGATTTAATTTTGTTGACTTTGGTACACGACGTCGCGCAAGTAAAGCATGGCAGGAAGAGGTATTACAAACCTTAAAAGCACAATTACCCAATTCATTTTTAGGGACAAGCAGTTTGCATTTTGCAAGAACGCTAGGTTTACCTGCTGTTGGTACCATGGCTCATGAGTGGTTTCAAAGTTGGCAAGCGGTGACACGACTTGCAGATGCACAAATAGCGGCGTTAGAAGGCTGGGTGAGAGAGTATCGAGGGCGGTTAGGTATTGCTTTAACAGATTGTTATTCGATGGATTCTTTTGTGCGCGATTTTGCCGACCCTTATTTTGGTAAGCTTTATGATGGTTTGCGCCATGATAGTGGTTGTCCATTTATCTGGGGTGAAAAAGCAATTCGTTTGTATCAAGATATGGAGATTGACCCGCTCGATAAAACACTCATATTTAGTGATTCATTAGATTTCCCACGCATGATTGAAATTTGGAAACGTTTTAGAGGGCGCATCAAAATTTCTTTTGGGATAGGTACTAACTTGATGAATGATGTTGGTAACGTGCCACTTAGTATCGTGATAAAAATGGTGACGGTTAATGGTAAACCCGTTGCTAAAATATCCGATGAGCCAGGGAAAAGCATGTGCGAAGATCTTGGATATTTACAATACTTAGCGAGTCAATATGGCATTGACCCAAGCATTGTTAAGGTTTCAAAATAGTATTTTATTCACCTTTACCATATTAAGCAGTTTAAGCTGGTTACCGGTAATGATGTTAAATGGCATTTAAAAAAAACCGATAAAAATAAAATTTTTTATCGGTTAGTTAGTTTTTATTAAAACGGCGTAATGTTGATAATACATCGATTAATAATGTGATATTAAACTGATCATTGTTTTCATTTTGTTCAATATAATTACCTTGCCAGTCGATAGTATCGATATCTCCATTGCCAGAAAACTGCGTTATTTTACGATCTTCATAGATAACATAATTATTAATATTGCCAGAAAGTACATATTGGCGATCACTCTTACCTAGTAAATATTGACCACTGCTATATTGGTTACTTGCATTCTCAATACCAAATACGTCTTGCATAAGTGTTGGTATAATATCTACATGGCTAGTCATTTTGTATATATTTCGTGGCCCTTTATCAGGAAAAATTAAGACCATGGGTACATTAGACCCACTAATTAATGCATCATTTGTATTTTGATCTTTAAATGATTGACCATGTGTTCCTGTGATCACTATGATTGTATTTTGATATTGTTTTTGTTTTTTTAATTTTTCCACTAACTGTTGTATCTGATTATCAATCGTTGCCACTTGTGATTGATATAATGCTAAACGCTCAGTTTGTTCTGGAATTGAATTTTTTCCCGGTTGAACAAATAGGTGCTCATTTTGTTGCTCTAAATAAATATAACTAAACCAAGGTTTATTTATATTTTGAGTTGCTATCCACTTGCCCCATTGCTGTACAACTTGGTTGTTATTTTCAGCTTTTGAGTAATATACATCGGATGTGTTTTTTAATTGGCTGAAAGCACTTTGTAAAAATTCAGGGTGAACAAATCCAATACTTGAGAAAAGGCCAATAGCACGATTTTGATCACTGATTTTATTCATAAAAACAGGTGCGATATGATTTTCTGTAACGGCATTCCAATAACTATTAGGCAAGCTATAAAATAAACTAAAGACACCTTGCTGGCTATTATTTGCACCACTGAAATGATTTTTAAAGTTTATCCCCTGTTCACTTAACACTTGCAAGTTAGGCATGTTTTTGGGGGTTAGCATATCTGCTCGTAAAGATTCTATATTAATGATTAAAACATTGTCATTAACACTGCTTGTTGGTTGTTCTGAAAATATCAGTTTTTCACGTGGATAATTAAGCTCTTGTTGGTTAGTACCAAAAGGGCCTAACTTACTTTTTTGAATGATATCTTCATTCAACCAGCCTTGTTTATTTAAAAACGTGCGTGCTGTCATTGGGTAAGATAATGGATAAAGTGATTTTTGGTGTGTAATTGGTCTGTATTGATTTGCATCAGCCCAAATAAAAAGCAGGTGGCTTAGTACAAAGCTTGAAAATAAGAATAAAGCGATCGGTTTACCAAGGTGTTTAGACTGTATTTTTCGCACTTTCTTCCATAATATCATCGAAAAAAATACTTCTAATCCGAAAGTAATTGGAATCGAAATATAATGCAGATTAATCGAATAAATAGCTTCAACCTGCTCTGGTTTTTGTAAGAACTGCCAGATCAAGGGATTAAGATGGAAATCATAAAGCCGAAAAATTTGCGTATCAACAATTAAAAAAGTGATCCCAATTGTAGCAATCATTATTGATATTAATCGATAGGTTAAATTGTGCGAAATAATAAAAGCTAAAGGAAATAAAAGGATGCCAAATACAACTGCGGCAAGAAAGCTGAAATGGCCAAGTAAACTCAGAAATTGATAGGTAATACCTAAGGCGGAATCAGATAATCCAGAATACGCAATATAGCGCAAACTAATTAAAGAAATAGCTACAATATTAAAAAATGTAAACCAATGCGCCCAAGCAACTTGCTTAGCTACGTTATCGTGGAACTTATGACCAGTTTCAACCATCTGCTTTATTTATCTTTTAAGTTAATTGAGGCACTTAATGCTTTCACAAATTTATCACTGATTGCTTTACGTTGTGACGTTGGCACTTGGCTATTAATTACATGCGTAATACTATTACCCAATATCATTAGACTCAAATCAACAGATACATCATTGTCGTGTAAAACCTCCATTACCTGGTCAAGAATAGTTTCGATTTTTTGGCTAGAGTACTTTGATTGAATTGGCATAATAAACTTCTAATGTAAGGAATAATAATTGCGTTATGATACCGCACTCATATTATTATACCAATCACTTAAAAGCGCGAATTTTAAATGTTGAGCAGATAATTAACCTAATAATTCCTGTTTCAAGATCCTTTACGGTGTGTATAATTTGTTAATTAAGTTAACTCGCTTCCTACAAGGTCATTTTATCTATGAACGTTTCCGCTACTAACATTATTTTACACTCTTTAAATTATAACAGTGAAGGGGTCTTAAAATGTAAAATGCGTGAAGGTGAATTACCTATCTCGCCTTCTATTGAGCAGCTGGTGATGGATTTGCATCGTGGTTATCAGAGTAAATCAAATAAAGCCTTTGCTTATTTTGCAAATGAAGCAGATAAACCACAAGTTTTTCAACGAGCGCTTAAAGAAGAGCTAAATGATGAATTAGATTTTGTTGGTTTTTCTCAACAAGCAGCCGCTCGATTTGTGGATGAATTAAAAGAACACGATTTTGCTGAAGAAGGTGTTTTGCTGATCAGTAAATATAGTTGGACAACTAGTGACTATTTGCTGGTGGCGTTATTACAAAATAATCAATCAATCAGTGTTAATGAAAATTTAGAGTTACAAGTTAGCCAACATATTGAGACCAGTAAAATTCAATTGGTTGCCCGTATTGATCTAACTTTATTTAAACGTGACCCTGAAGCAAATCGATATATTTCATTTATCAAAGGTCGAGTCGGGCGTAAAGTATCAGACTTTTTACTCGATTTTATGGGCGCGAAGGAAGGTTTTGACGCAAAAGTTCAAAATGAAGGTTTGTTAAAAGCAGTAGAGGAGTTTTGTGAAAAACAAGAACTTCCTACGGAACAAAAACAAGAAGTGCGAGAAGTTACCTTTAATTACTGTAAAGAGCAGTTAAAGGAAGGGCAGGATATCGACCTATCTACTTTGTCTGAAGAGTTTCAAAGTACTTCAAGTTTAGAAGGCAGCTTTTATGACTTTGTTAGTGAAGATTACCAATTAGAAGAAAACTTTCCCGCCGATAGAACTTTAGTGAGAAAACTAACCAAATACGTTGGACAAGGTGGTGGTATGAATATTAGCTTCGATCAAAAGCATTTAGGTTCATCAATTAAGTATGACGAAGCTTCTGATACATTAACTATTCAGGGTATTCCACCTAATTTACGTGAACAACTTAAACGTGATGCATTAATTGAATCTGCTGACAGTGTTATTTCAGACGTACCATCAGATGACAGTAAAGCGCCGTTTTAAGTAACGGCTTTAATTCACAGCGCTAGTAGCGTTACGGTTAAATAGTTTAATGAAATGCTGTAATTAAAGTAATAAGAGATAAAAAATGAAATTATTTGTACGAGATTTAACGGTTATCGATTCAACTTATTTAGATAAAAAACGTGGTTTTGTGGGCGAAAGTTATCAAGTTGATGTGGTTTTAGATGGCCAGTTAAATGAACAATCCATGATTTTAGATTTTGCTGTGGTTAAAAAGCAAATCAAAGCGATTATAGATGCGGAAGTTGACCATAAGTTATTAGTGCCATCTACCTCACCTCATTGTACCGTGATAGCTGAAGCACAACGTACGCAGGTAAATTATGTACTTGAAGATAAAAGCACTATTCAGTTAAAAAGTCCACATCAAGCTTATTGTTTACTAGAAACTGAAAACATTACTATCAATTTTTTAGAAACTTATTTAGAGCAAGTAATATTAAGTAAATTACCAGAAAATGTTACTGGTTTGTCAGTGACATTGCGCTCAGAACAAATAACCACTCCTTATTACCATTACACTCATGGTTTAAGAAAACACGATGGTAATTGTCAGCGGATTGCTCATGGACATCGCTCTAAAATAGACATTTTTATCAATGGTGAATATAGTGAGTACTGGGTTCAAAATTGGGCTAAACGGTGGGCTGATATTTATTTAGCGAGCCAGGTAGATGTAATAGAACCTAACGCTCTATCATTTGTTGCAGCAAAGTCCGATGTGTTAATGCATTGTTCTGCTTATCATGCACCACAAGGATATTTTGAGTTATTGATGCCTGCGAGTCGTTGTGAAGTATTAAATAATGATACAACGGTTGAAGAATTAGCAGGTTTTATTTGTGAAACGATAAAGCAGCATGAAGGTGATAATAGCGTCACTGTTTATGCGTACGAAGGTATTGGAAAAGGTGCTATTGTTGAATTGTAATAGCTACTTTAGTATTTAATAAATTAACAGCGATTATTTATTTTAACCAGCAAGGTTGGTATTTGCTCTGTTTTAAGGATTACAAATGGCAGAAGAAACTATCTTTAGAAAAATCATTGATAAAGAGATCCCTTCAGATACTTTATATCAAGACGAGTATGTCACCGCTTTTCGTGATATTTCACCACAAGCGCCAATACACATTTTAATCATTCCCAATAAATTGATTGCGACTGCAAATGATATAGAGATCGAAGATGAAGTTTTAATTGGCAAGTTATACACAGTGGCAAAAAACCTTGCAAAACAAGAAGGGATTGCTGAGTCTGGTTATCGATTAATCATGAATTGTAATAGTGATGGTGGACAAGAGGTCTATCATATCCATTTACACTTGTTAGGTGGCAAAGGTCTAGGTAAACTAATTAGTTAAGTTATCAATGAAATCGAGTATAAGCATATTATATTCAATTAGTTATACTCAATTTGTTATACTAAATAATAGTATTAAGTAGTTACTCACTTTGATTTTTTAAAATCAATTAACTTTTGTTAAACGTTTTATAAAACGGCCAATTTTTACAACAATATTTGTTTTAATTGGCTATGTTTTCCAGTGCAATATTTGTTCTCTGACTTATTGCAATTGCTTTAATCATTCTTTTTAGGTGGGGTTTACGATGAAAATACAATCTAATTTTTGGTTCGTATTAATGGCAAGTGTGATCTTGTCCGCTTGTTCGACATCGGTAGAGCGTTTAGATGCCAAGGAACAAGTTGATTTAAGCGGCGCATGGAATGATACTGATTCACAACTTGTTGCTCGCGAAATGATCGAGGATTCTTTGTCTCGAGCTTGGATTACTAAATTTGTTCAGAGCGAAGGTAAAGACCCAGCAGTGATAGTGGGGCGTATTAAAAATTTAAGTCATGAACATATTAATACCAATACGTTCATTGCTAATATGGAACGCGAACTAATTAATTCAGGTCAAGTTCAGTTTGTTGCTAGTTCTGCTAATCGCCAAGAAATTCGTGATGAACGTGCTGATCAAGACTTAAATGCTGCTGAAAAAACGCGTAAAGAAATGGGCCAAGAATATGGTGCAGATTATATGATGCAAGGCCAAATCAATACTATTATTGATGTTGATGGCTCAACACAAGTGCGTTTCTATCAAGTTAATTTAGAGTTAATTAGCATTAAAGATAACCGTAAAGTTTGGATTGGTGAGAAGAAAATTAAAAAATTAATTAAAAATAGTAAGCTTCGTCAATAAGCATATTTAAGTATGGAAGGTACACTATAAATAGGTTCCGACTGCGGCCTATTTATAGTCATTCCAGTTGTGGGTTGTTTCATTTTTCTACGTGATATTTGATCTCATCATTAATGTCGTTGGTATTAATTTTAAATGGAAATATTATGCAGAAATTGTTTTTTGTCCTTTTATTTTTACTAACGGGCTGCGCTTCTCAACAAAATAACATTAAACTGGCGAATCAACTTCAGCAACAAAGTCCTGAACATATCCTTTCAATTCTGCAACAAACAAAACCCGATGCAAGTGATGTTGCACAATATTACCTTAACCTGGGTTACCTACAATTATTGTCAGGTGAATTTTTACCTGCAATCACATCTTTATCATTAGCACAAAAAGAGATGCAATCACTGTCGGCTATTTCTGTTTCTGAAAATGTGGCGGCGGGGACAGTTAATGAAACATTTAGGCGCTATAGCGGATATCCACTGGATCGTGTGATGGTTCATAATATGTTAGCGTTGAGTTATTTATTTAAGCAAGATATTGATGGCGCACGCGTTGAAATGTTACAAGCCGATGTTGAAATGAAAAAGTTGGCAAAAGGCGAGTCGTTAAGTGGTCAATTAGCGAGCACGCATTTATTATCTGCGATTATTTATGAGCTATTAGATGAGCAATCAAATGCATTTATTAGTTATCAATTTGCAGAAAATATTTTATTAGAGCGTAAACTTGAGTTACCTGAAGGATTAAAATTAGGTTTATTGCGTATGAGTTATAAAATGGGTAATGATCAACAATATAGTCATTACAGTCAAAATTATCCGATACTTGCAAAAAAAGCTGCTGCTGATAAGCAGGTTTTTATGTTGTATTTTAATGGTGTGGTATCAAATAAAGTACAACGTAGCATAATGGTACCAAGTTTTAATGCGAAGCAACTTATTCGAATATCGATACCCGCTTATCCTAATAAGTCTTATCAACAACAGCGAGCACAAATAAGTGATGGTCTACAGCAGGTCAGTAGCGCGTTAATTGAAAATGTCGATGTGATAGTGAGAGAGGATCTAGACAAAGAATACCCCTCTATTTTATTACTGACAACTACTCGTGCTATTGCCAAATATCAAGTGGTGCAGCAAACGCAGCAAAAAGATGAATTATTAGGTGCTTTATTAAATTTTGCTACTTTATTGAGTGAGGTAGCTGACCTTCGTAGTTGGAATATGCTGCCTGCAACGGTGCAATTTAGTTATTTAGAAACAAATTCAAGTAAAGTTGTTGTTTCAACTCTCAATCAAGTTGATAGTCCAGTTGATTTAAGCCTAGGCAACCAACATGTTATTCTAGCGACTGGTTTATCTGATAAGGTTTTTCATTATCAACAATAAGTCACTTTTATTAAGGGATTTTTTATGAAAAAAATAATGTATTACGTCGTTATCTCATTATCGATATTGCTAATGAGTGCATGTGCTGCACCAACGGATGCTGAAAAAAATAAAAAAGAGCGACCGGATTGGATCGATCAAGCTCAAGCGACTTATCCAAGTAAGGTGTATTTAACAGCCGTTGGGCAATCATCGAATCGTACTCGCGCTGGAAAAAATGCAGTTGCTAACTTAGTTGAAATATTTTCTGTTGATATCAAAGCTGAAACTAAAACATTGACTGAAGCGGTAAAGTTAGAAAGTGCTTTAGGTGTCACAATGGAGAGTTCGAGCACCCTACAGCGTAATATTGAAACTAAAACAGAGCAAGCAATTCAAGGTGCAGAAATCAAAGAGACTTGGTTAAGTCCTAATGGAGAGTATTATGCACTTGCTGTAATACACCGAATCAGTGCAGCACAAAATCTTACTGAATCGATTGTTGCATTAGATGATGAAACGGCTGACTTAATTGATTACAGCATTAATGCAGCCCCTAATTCAATTTTAGCTGTTAATGCACTCCGTTCCGCGCGTGATAAGCAAATAACACGTAAAATGGCTGCTTTACAACTTAGTTATATTAGCGGTAGTGGTATACCAAGCAATATTTCAAGTGAACAAATTGAGCAATTGATTAAGCAAAAATTAGCCTCATTACAAATTAGTGTTGTCGCTGATAGCGCGCCGAGCATCAAGCCAGTGCAGGCAGGATTAGCGAGATTAGGAGTGAAAGTAGTCGATCAGTCTTCATTACAAGTATTAGTGACAATGGATATGACTAATCCTGCTTATATTGAGTCTTGGCACTGGTTACGTGGTAGTTATGAGTTAGCGATTATTGAGAATGGTCAAGTGATTAGTCGTAAACGCTGGCCAATAAAAGTATCTGCTAAACAAAAAGACTTATTAATGCCACGTCTACAAGATAAGATAAATAGTCGCATAAGTGAATATTTACAGCAGTTGATTAGCGACTCTCCAACGCTTTAATTTGTAGATATAAATCGACTAAAATGGGCGTTTCAATGTTATGTTGTTGCGCCTTTTTTATTAAGTAACCATTAATAAATTCTATTTCAGTTTCTCTGCGATAAAAAATATCTCTATTCATCGATGAGAAATTTTCAGCCGTAGCTGCAATTACATTATTCACCGTTTCTAGTAATGAGGTTAATTCAAAATGAAGTAACTCAGCTTCAGCAATCGCAAACACTTCTAATATCAAAGGTTGAATTAGTGTCGAGTATTGTAATGATTGTAGTTGACCATTTTTTATTTGATAGATAGCGGTGAGTGGATTAATGACAGCGTTAATCATTAACTTCAACCAACATTTCTGAATGATGTTTTCACACCAATATACCTCTGCCATGGCATGTTGCAATGGCATAATACAGTGTGAAATATCACTATTAACATGTTTTTTTTGGGGCGTGCTTACTGCATTAGTTAATTTTTTAGAGGATATTTTTTCCGGAGCAGAAAAGAGCCCAAAATAACTTGGCCCAATACCGGTATGGGTAATATTCAATGGGTTATTTAATAAGCTTGCATTGGCGGTTGTAGCACAAATAATTGGATTATCTGGGAAGTGTTTGTAAACCTGTTCTGCACAACCATAGCCGTTATGCATTAATATTATGATCTGCTGGTTATTGATATGCTGTTGTTGACTTAACAGCGCAGAAAGCACTTGTGGGGCTTTAACACAGACTAAAATAGTACTGCTTTGCTCGCTATAACTGTTGCTTAATAACTGTTGGCTGTGAGAAATAGTTAATTTACTCAGTTGACCTTGTAAGTCAGTAAAGTGTAATTGCTCGGGAGGTGATTTTGAACGAGATACAATATGACAAGCATGCCCTGACTGCTGTAATTTTGCTAGCCACAAACATCCAATTGCACCTGCACCAATGATTTGAATCATAATTCTCCTTGAAAACTTGAATAAGCTCTTAAATATTTATTGCTAAGTTAGGTTAGCAGCTAGATAACCCTTTCTAAATTATGATGATAATTAACCATTTAGAGGTAGTGTATTTTAATTTTTGTAATATAACTATACAATGCTACTCACTTTTACTGTGACTTTTGAATTGATGCAAATGAAAATGAAATTTTTAAACTTTAAAACAGAGAATGATAAGTTAACAATTTATTTAAGTTTAATCTCTGTTTTGATCGCTTTTGTCCCGATGTTAATAATATATATTGCTGTTGATCGCGAAGCTAAAAATATCTTATCTGATGTGTTATCTCAAGAACTTGAAGCAAAATCGTTTTTGATTAAAAGAGATGTTGAACGATTTTACCTACAAAGAATGAGTGATGTTAGAAATTTATCGCAAGCAGATGTATTGGAAAGCGATGACCTGACTGCAATAGATCAGTACATCCAAGAAATTTCAGTAAACAGCCCATTTTATCTTGATGTTGAGCTTATCTCATTAGATGGAATTATTTTATCAAACTCATCTAAACATTTAAAAAAAGGCTCATCAATTTTTGCTGCTCATGAAAGCTCTTCCAGCCTGATACAAAATGCTTTTAAGGGTAAACAAGGAGATGTACTGATATCGCCGCTAACCGAGTTAGATTCTGGAGAGTTGGGGGTGATTTTAATAACCCCAGTGACTGATGATAGTAATATGAAAGTGATTAAATTACTTTTAGTAGAAATAAGTTTATTACCAATAATTGATTTACTTAATGATATCAATAGTACGGAGCAATCAGTTAAACGTGAAGTATTCCTTATAGATAGTACCGGCTTACTAGTTGCTTCAACAAATTCAAGTTTACAACGGCTAAAATTGCACCCTTACTTTTTTGCAGCCCCTGACCTTTTAACCAAAGTATTGTCACAACAAAAATTAATAGGCAGTAGTTTTTTTCAAGGGAGTAATAATGAGAAAATGATTCTAGCATTTTCAAATTTAACTTATAAGGATATTAGCGCTAATCTTAATTGGTCTGTGGTTGTGGCCGCTTCATATGACAAGATCCTATACCCTGCGGACCATCTGGCAAGTCATCTCTTTTGGATACTGATATTTGCAACCATGCTCATATTTTTTGTCATGTCTTTGGCTTCTCGCAAAGTCATTTCTTTTATATGGAAAAAAGCAAACTTTGATTCAATAACAGGGTTGCCAAACAGACGTTTGTTTGTTGATAGGTTCTTGAAGTCGATACAACTTAGTAAACGAGGTCACTTATCATGCGCACTGCTGTATGTCGATCTGGATAGATTCAAGGAGATCAATGACTCACTTGGTCATCATATCGGTGATAAACTATTAGTTGAAACGGCAAATCGACTATCCCTAGTTGTCAGAGAAAGCGACAGTGTTTCAAGAATTGGTGGCGATGAATTCTCCATCATTCTTAATGAACTAAAGGATCCCATCAAAATTGATAATATTGCAGATTCTATTATTGCCTCTTTAAATAATCCTTTTTATATAGAGGGCAATACTCTATTTATTTCGGCCAGTATTGGTATCGCAGTCTATCCTGAAGATGGTAAGGATATTGCAACCCTGTTAAAGTCAGCTGATCAAGCACTATACAAATCAAAAAATGACGGACGAAATCGCTACACCTTCTTTACTTCAAAAATGCAGAATCGTGCAGATAGAAGGCATCGAATTTCTAACGACCTACGAACTGCTATTCCAAATAATGAGTTTCAGGTACATTATCAGCCGATTGTAAACTTAAAAACGCTAGCAGTACCTAAAGCTGAAGCCCTCATAAGATGGAATCACCCAGAGTTAGGTTTTATAAGCCCTGTTGAATTCATATCCATTGCTGAAGAAACTAATTTTATTTCTGAGCTAGGAAATTGGGTTTTTAGTGAAACTTTGAATATGATCAGTGAAGTCAAGGTAAAACATAATATTGATTTAAATATCAGCATCAATCTATCTCCATTGCAGTTTAAGTCTAAAAACCTGCTAACGGATTGGCTTGAAGAGCTGAATAAAAAGGGATTGTCAGGGAAAAATATAACAATTGAAATCACAGAAGGGATCTTTATGATTAACGATCCAAGTATCAGTAATCAGCTTTATCAGTTTAAGAATGCAGGTATTAAAATTGCGTTAGACGATTTTGGAACAGGTTATTCATCCCTATCTTACCTGAGAAGATTCCCCATAGATATTTTGAAAATAGATAAAGCATTCGTTGATGAAATCGAGCAAAACAGTGATGATTTGGCATTATGTGAAGCAATAGTAGTGATGTCTAGAATATTTGGAATTAAGGTCGTGGCGGAAGGGGTTGAAAGTGAGGAACAAGCTAATTTGCTTTTTAATGTAAATGTTGATTATTACCAAGGTTACTTTTACTCACGGCCGTTAGCCCATGATGGATTTATTAGTTACCTCCTAAGTCAGGCACATTAAATCTATTTTTTTGTGGAATGGTCATGAATAACAAGAGAAACACCTTTTAGTCAGCTTTTCTGAATGAAGGTTGAGCAAGTGGAGGACTTGAAAGATAATAACATCTGTATTGAATTTACTCATTTTTCTGGCGTAATATTAGCGTATATACTTAATTAAATCTGAATTAAGTTAACTGGCAAAAGACCAAAACAACAAAGTCGGCTGCTATGATAGATGATTGGTTGGTTTTCTGGTAAATTCACCATAAATTATTGTAATTATTTATTAAGGAATAAAAATGCCTTCATTTGATATTGTTTCAGAAATTGATTTAGTAGAAGTTAAAAATGCGGTTGATAATACTAGTCGTGAACTGGGAACTCGCTATGACTTCCGTGGTGTAAAAGCATCAATAACACTTAGCAAAGAAGTGGTTAAATTAGAAGCTGAAGCGGATCAACAAATTACTGCCTTACGTGACATGTTACGTGCAAATTTGGTTAAACGCGGTGTTGATACACGCGCAATGGATCCTGATAAATGTGATCAATCAGGTAAGTTTTGGTCTCAAAATATTAAATTCAAAGTGGGTGTTGATCAACCAACCGCTAAAAAATTAGTTAAACAGATTAAAGATAGTAAAATCAAAGTACAAGTTTCTATTCAAGGTGAGCAACTGCGAGTTACTGGCAAAAAACGTGACGACTTACAACAAGCGATGCGTTTAGTGAAAGAGTGTGACCTAGGAATGGGATTCCAGTTTAATAATTTTAAAGACTAGTTATTTTAAAGTGTTGGTTATTTTGAAAGAGATGTGCAGACTAATGCTGCACATTTTTACCCTCTACTAGGGTATTCTTGGCTGAACTTTCTTAAACGTAACAAATTAACATTAACTTCTTAACATTAACTTCTTAATATTAATTTGTTAACTGTATTTTCTTCACTGACATTTTCTTAGTTATTTACTCGCCGCTATATGCGACTCAATGAGTTGTGCAAACTCTCTATGCATATTTTCACTATCACCAGAGTTAAGTTCAATAAGCCGCTTTAAATGGGCCATTGTTTCTATGTCGATTTTAGTAAATTGAATACCTAATAGCGCCTGTTGTTGGTGGCATACAATACCGTTGAGCAATAATTTAACATCAGAACCGTCAAGGGTTAACTGCATTTCAACTTGCTCACCTATCAAAGTTGATGTTTCATGACTAATAGTGAGTAATGCACCATCCAATGATATGTCGAGCAATGAGGCTGTTAAATTAGGCTCTGTAACAAACTGACTAAAATTTAGCGAACAAGCGCTTTGAAAATGAATACGTGAGAATTGACGACGTTCAGACATGATAATTCCTTAAGTGAACACTTACCTTGTATTAAGGTTACAAATATATTGTTTGTATATATTAGGCAATTCTTGTTGAATTAGCGATTGTCCTAACACTGAATGTTGTTTTAGGGTGTTAGAAATAAGATCTAAATCTAATTGTGATAAAAAATCGTCGGCTAATGGGAAATAACTAATATGCCATGGCTCTTGTGCAACACCACCTTGGTCATTCTGGTAAGGACGATAAAAGCCAAATTGTTGAATATTATGACTAAGCCATTCTGTTAACTCTGAAAAATACCCACCTGCTAAATATTCACTTTTTTGTAACTGTAACGATTGTTTTGTTGGCAACAATGTTGGGTCATAAACATCAATATCCGTTCCCCAGTGATGGCGACTCGCTGAAGGCAGAGCAGACCAGTGTAATAGCTTATATAATTTTTCGATTTCACTTATTTGTTGTATATCGATGGGTTGCTCATTTTTATCCAGAATAGCAGTTATCCCAGAA
>TARA_R110001592_G_scaffold20741_3_pt1 | contig 14274 bp, 11 predicted proteins | sample TARA_R110001592 | Tara Oceans TARA_R110001592 (sample SAMEA4398387) | marine metagenome | biome: Polar Biome; feature: [SRF] surface water layer (ENVO:00010504); material: water (ENVO:00002006), including particulate matter (ENVO:01000060) such as... | depth 5 m
TTGATTAAGATTTATAATATACGTCGAAAAAGTGTAGTTAAATAAAGCCTATTACTAATTAAACAAAATGCATGAAATTTACTCTTTTTAGTGGTTTTTTAATGACCTTTTATTTTTACAAATATATGGATTTTGGATATTTTATGAGTTAACAATTTAAGTAGCGCTCTATTATATCTTTTAATGTTCTAAATCAAAACTCTTCATTAACCCACGGTACTTTTTTGATGAATACGGTTTATGGTTATCATAAAAATTTTCATCGGTTTTATAGTCAGGGTGTTTTATATCCATATTGTATTCCTCTTCCCAATCTCTTGAAACGTTATATTCTTCACCTTCAATAATTAAAGTAACAGTCATGGTTCCTATCCAAATATCTCTTCCATCTTCATTTTTTATAAACTTATCAGTACCTTTAACTTCCAATTTTTCTGGCACCAAATTGAAATCGATTAAAAAATCATCTTGAAGGGCTTCTTCAAGGGCTCTGGCTGAACCTTCTATCAGGCCATATAAAGACTCAATAACAAGTTGCTTGTATTTTATTTCCATCTATTTTTAGTCTTCTTTTATAATTCCTTCATTAGTTAAAAAATTTATATATTCTTCTTCTGAATCAAACTTATGTTTCCAATTTTCTTTTGAACCAGCATCTTTGCTTGCATCTTTCCAATCTAATTTTTGTTTATCAAGCAAACTCTTTAACTCCTCACTTGCATGTAACCACCCTTTTTTAATATAGAAGTGATTTAAACTTTTTTTATAAATAAAAACGGGTTGCCGATATTTGCGTTACCATACGTAAAATATCAAAAAGCAACCCATTATGCAGGTACGTTAAAGGGACATCCTTTGCAAAGTTAAAGGCACATAGTTTACACTTTTAAAGACTAATTTTCAGGAAGCAAAAAAACATTTCAGGATTTGGGAAAAAGTTATCTTTTAAGTTAACTTTGTTCTATGGTTGGAAAAATAATTCTTTGAAACACATTTCATCGAATTTTACCAAAAACAAAACGCAAAGGTAAAAGGAAAAATTCAATGCGCATTTGAACTACTTAAACAAGTGGAACGAGTACCTGAAAAGATTCTGAAACATTTGGCTGGAACAAACGGACTTTATGAAATCCGAATTGAATATCAATCAAATATTTGCCGAATATTTTGCTGTTTTGATGATGGTAAATTAGTAGTCCTTTTCAATGGTTTCCAAAAGAAAACTCAAAAAACGCCAAAAAAGGAACTCGAAAAGGCGAAAAATTTAATGAAATCGTATTTTGAACAAAAAGATAAAAGAAATGGATAAATATAAAAACATAACGGATTTTGAGCAACTGATTGAAGTTGAACACGGAAAAATTGGAACTGAAAGCAGAAATAAATATGAGGAAAATGCTCAAATGTTCATTATTTCCGAAATGCTAAAAGATGCTCGAAAAGAGGCGAAAATGACACAAGAGCAATTAGCCGAAAAAACGGGAACGAAAAAAAGTTACATTTCAAAATTAGAGAATGCTAAAGGAAATATTCAACTTTCGACCTTAATTCGAATTTTTGAACAAGGATTGAATAGACGAATCGGACTAACATTTCTGTAAAAAAACAACGACACATCGTGCTTTTCCTATAAAGGAAGATTCGATGTTGCCAGTAAAAGACGGAAGAACGTATATTGTATTAACTAAAGACGATGGGCTAGTTTACAAGCGTGTCTATAATAAAATTAAGGAACATAATGCCTTATTGTTAAGTAGCGATAGTAAATTTACAATCCATATGAAGTGGATATAGAAAAGATATTAGAATTATGGGAATTTACGTGTTGTATTAATACCCAAGAATATAATGAGGAGAAATTAAAACTGAGTAGTATTATGAATATGTTTCAAGAGATTAAAGTTGAGCTAAAGTCCATTAAAGGGCTGTGAATTTATTTTGAATGGGGAAGATAATTTATAAGAGAGCAACTTCAAATGAAGAATTACATCAAATTCTGGCATTGCAAAGTATAAATCTACCATCTTTAATTTCTGAAGAAATCAAGCTTAGCGAAGGGTTTGTTACGGTACAGCACACATTTGAACTTTTAAAAACAATGAATGATGCATGTGCACATACCATTGCTAAAAGCGATGGAAAAGTAATTGGCTATGCCTTATCTATGGTTAAAGACTTTAAAAATGATATAGATGTTTTAAAGCCCATGTTTCAACATATTGAAGACCATTTACCAAAGGTTAATTATATCGTAATGGGACAAGTTTGTGTTGATAGCGCACACAGAGGGAAAGGAATTTTTAGAGGATTATATAATGCAATGAAGGAAAATTTAAAAGATGAATACGATACTATTGTGACGGAAGTAGACAAAAAAAACACACGATCTCTCAATGCACATTATGCAAGTGGTTTTAAAGAGTTATTCACGTATCATTCCAACCATCAAGATTGGGTTCTTATTTATTTGGATTTGGATTAATTTTTATTGAATGTCCGTATTCATTCATAATACCATTTTTGTCATTCAGAATGGAGTGAAACGAAATGAGGAATCTATTGAAAATCAATGCGGTTCCTCCTTTGTCGGAATGACAAAATCATTATATTTTCAGACTTATGACAAATTACGGACATTCAAAAGTTTTATTTCTACATTTAGAAACATTTTAAAAAAGAGTATAAAATCTAGTCTGCTAAAACAATCACTTTATTATCCTTCATTTCGATAGTACCCGAATTTATTTTTAGTAAGGTCGTGTTTTTTTCGCCTTTAGTAAATTTGTTTTGAACCTCTTCTGCCAACGAGATATTCCCGTAAATTTTAACAAAACCTTCTTTTAATAACGAGACAATAGGTGCGTGATCTTTTAGCATTTCAAAGCCACCATTGACACCTGGAACCGTTACAGACTCTACTTCTCCACTAAATAAGGTTGCTTCTGGTGATACGATTTCTAAATACATAATTTTCAGTATTCAGTATTCAGTATTCAGTATTCAGTTGCTTACTGCAAACTGTAACTGTAAACTGCATACTGGTTTTTAAACTTCTGCAAGCATTTTCTCTCCCGCTTCCATTGCTTCTTCAATTGTTCCTTTAAGGTTAAATGCTGCTTCTGGTAAGTGGTCTAATTCACCATCCATAATCATATTAAATCCTTTAATGGTTTCTTTAATATCAACTAATACGCCAGGAATTCCTGTAAATTGCTCAGCGACATGGAATGGTTGCGACAAGAAACGTTGTACGCGCCTTGCTCTACCTACAGCCATTTTATCTTCTTCAGATAATTCTTCCATACCAAGAATAGCAATAATATCCTGTAGTTCTTTATAGCGTTGTAATAGCTCTTTTACGCGTTGTGCGCAAGCATAATGCTCGTTACCTAAGATATCAGCAGTTAATATTCTGGAAGTAGAATCCAAGGGATCTACCGCAGGGTAAATACCTAACTCAGCAATTTTTCTAGATAATACAGTTGTTGCATCTAAGTGTGCAAAGGTTGTAGCGGGAGCAGGATCCGTTAAATCATCTGCGGGTACGTAAACCGCTTGTACAGATGTAATAGACCCTCTTTTAGTGGATGTAATACGTTCTTGCATCGCGCCCATTTCTGTGGCTAAGGTTGGTTGGTAACCAACTGCAGATGGCATACGACCAAGTAGTGCGGACACCTCTGAACCAGCTTGAGTAAATCGGAAGATGTTATCAATAAAGAACAAAACGTCTTTTCCTTGACCTTCACCAGCGCCATCACGGAAATACTCGGCAATTGTTAACCCTGATAGGGCAACACGAGCACGAGCTCCAGGAGGTTCGTTCATTTGCCCGAAAACGAACGTTGCTTTTGATGCTTTCATTCCGCCTTTATCAACTTTTGTTAAATCCCATCCACCTTCTTCCATGGAATGCATAAAGTCTTTACCATATTTTATAATTCCAGATTCGAGCATTTCTCTTAATAAATCATTCCCTTCACGAGTCCGTTCTCCAACTCCGGCAAATACAGATAACCCTCCGTGTCCTTTTGCAATATTGTTGATCAGCTCCTGAATTAATACTGTTTTACCAACACCGGCACCACCAAATAATCCAATTTTACCACCTTTTGCATAGGGTTCAATAAGGTCGATTACTTTAATACCAGTAAATAAAACTTCGGTTGAGGTTGATAACTCTTCAAATTTAGGAGCCTGACGGTGAATTGGCAACCCAGCTTTTCCAGCTTTAGGTAAATTACCAAGACCATCAATGGCGTCTCCAATGACGTTAAATAAACGTCCATAAACATCTTCGCCAACTGGCATTTGAATAGGTGCTCCAGTTGCAACGACTTCAGTTCCTCTACTTAAACCATCTGAAGAATCCATAGCAATAGTTCGCACCATATCTTCACCAATGTGAGATTGTACTTCTAATACTAAAAGAGACCCGTCAGGTCTTTTAATTTCTAAGGAATCATAAATTTTTGGTAGTTCTGAATCCGCTCCGAATGCCACATCGATAACCGGACCGACTATTTGTGCAACTTTACCTGTAACTTTAGCCATTGCTTATATGTTTAATATTATGCGATTTAATTGTAAAAAACGCGTTATGTTTTCGGCTGCAAAGATAGATGTTTTAATTTAAAATAAAAGTTGTTTTTAGTGTTTTTTGGACATAAAAAAACGCCTTCAAATGGAAGGCGTTTTTCAACATAAAAATGTTTTGTAATTATTGTAATGTAGGTGAATAATTTGTTGGATAATCGCCTGCTTTTGCAACATTACCTGAAGCTACAAAATTAGAACCGTATTTAGCATCTATGGCTTTTAGAAATTCGTTAGCCATAACCGCATACCCTCTAGAGGTTAAATGCACGCCATCTAAACTTACTAAACCACCTGTAACTAATGCTGTGGTTAAAATAAAAGGATTACTTGAAATTCCTGTAGTCGCCCCTGATTCAAGTATAGCACTAAAATCAACAACTGCTAAATCTTTTGCAGACGCCACGTTATTTATAGTAGCATTATAAGCATCAGCAGCATTTTTTACGGCTAATTGCTCACTTGGTATTAACACCCATTTATCAGCTAATGGATTTGTAACTCCTTCTACTGAAAATTGTCCAGCTAAATTTGCTGGTAATCCTTGTCCTACTAAATAAGTATATGTTGTTGTATTAACAGTTCCTATAATTGAACTACTTGGAAGTACTAATAAATCAGCAGCAGTAGCTTGTCTTGTTTGACCATACATTGTTCCTAGTAAATTAGCAACAAGTGGTGCTGCTTGAACTGGCAAACCAAAACTTTGAACAAAAGCCGGAAAAGAAGGACTTGCATTTAATACCCCTGCAATTTGAGCAGATATATCAGTTAAATCTTCATCTTTTATAACCACCGCACTAGCTGCTGTAGTTGAAAACGTAATCGAGCGTTCTGCCGCATTAGTAATAGCGCTTACAGATTGTAAATACGCGTAAACTTGATTTAACTGACCAAAAACACCATTTAATGTTGGAATAAGTGGCCCAAAACTTGGATTTGCAGGACTCAAAGGTTTATATGGAACTGTTGTAAAATAAGGTAATCTTGTAATGTAAGGAACTGTTCCAACAACTCCTTTTGCTCCATTTGCAGTTAAACCATTTACTATCCCGGTAAATACTTGTCCAAATACAGTAGGATCAGTGATATCAGAAGTTCCGTATGTGGTTGGGTCATAATTTCCTGTTTGATCAACACCAACACCACCTCCTGTTGCGTAAGATAGTACATCATTTCCTCCTATTTCAGATAAAGAGAAAAATGTTGGTTGCTGATCCATTGCATATTGTAACATTGAATTAGCGCCTGGATTCATTCTTCCATAGTAGGGATTTAAGGCTCCATAAATAGAACCCGCAAGCGTTAAATGAAAACTTTTAGCTCCTGGGACACCAACATTGTTGTATGGTCCACCAGTTAAGACAGTTGAAATATTTGTTGTTGATGTTGCTGGTAATAATGCCGGTCCAGCCCCATTAAAAAACAATCTTGGTAAATAAGATGTTGATTGAACACCTCCAGATAAAAATCCCCCAATATTATCATTCATCATAGGTTGTGTAAAAGCGCCTCCGCCAACTTTAGTAAATTCTTTTGCCATAATATTTGGAAAGGAATTTTCTTGCCCTTTAATAAATAAGGCATTATCTGTATAACCTGCCGTAAACGAAGCTCCAACAGCTACATAGTTAGAAAAATCAGCAGTGCCAGACGTTAGTTCTGGTAAAGGTTCAATACTGTTAAGGTTTCTAAAGTCATCAACGGTTTCATTTTCACAAGAAAATATAACGATTATAGATAAGAGTCCTAATATATGTTTATAAAATGATTTCATATTTTAAAGTATTAAAGATTATTAATTGTCCATGACAGATAATACATAGACCCAATCAAACCTGTACCAACCGCAGTAAAATACTCATCACCTAATAGGTTTGAAGCACCTACCTTAAAAGTTGATTTTAACGAAGGGACACGAAGATTAATTTGAGCATCAATTACTTGATAAGCAGGAACTTCGCCTGTAGCGAATGTTGCCTCCCAAACATAATTATCACTCCATCTCCAAGCTACATTAAATCCAAAATTTTCAAACAAATTAGTATTTCCGAAGGATGCTTTTACTTTATGTTCTGGGGTGTTAAAGTTGGTTTGTGTATTTGGGTTAGCTTCTCTATCAAAGTCTAGTTTAGTGTAAGTATAATTTACGCCAAAGTCGTAATTGCCAAATATCTTTGTATTTACTCCTAATGCAGCACCATAGGAGTTAACATCTGCTTTAGAATTTGTGTAAGCTCTGTAAGGTTGAAAATCTTCATTTGCAAGTGCAATTACAGCTAAAGGCAAACCATTACCAGAGAAAGTCTGTGTTAATTGAACATCACCATAAAAAGGATTAACAACATCTACAGTAGCAATAAAATCTTTATATTGATTGTAATAAGTACTAAAATCAATAGTGAAACTATTTACTTTACCTCTATAACCTACTTCAAAAGAACTAACTTGTTCTGGTTTTATAAGACCAGGATTTGCAATTTGTAAATCAGCGGGGTTTTGAGAAGCTGCGAAGGCTGCTACTGAACTCCTAGAAAATGAATTATTGTAAGCACCTGAGCCATTGTAAGTAAAACTATTGGTGCCTAAAATAGCTTGACCAGTAGGGGAAAGATCATTGCTAGTGGCTGTTCTTATATCGCGTTCTGGGTTATCAGGCGCACCACCTAATAATATAATGGGACCAACGTTAAAACCTATATATAAAGCTTGGGTGTCTGGATTTCTAAAACCTGTTTGAAAGGATGCTCTAATGTTGTGATTTTCCTTTTCGCCTATATTGTAACCCAGAGAGATTCTTGGTGATAAAAAGGCATCAAAAAGTTCTGACTTATCGTAACGAATTGATGCAGTTACTTTTAAACGGTCGTCTTCTAAAAATTTCTTTTGAAATTGTGTGTAGTATCCAACTTCAGAGTAATCAATTTTTCCTAACCTATCGGTGTAAATTGAGCCACCAGAGTTTAATATATATTTTCTGAAAGATCCACCGGATTGAATTTCTGCAAAATCAGTTAAATGACTAAAATTATAATTACCATCGGCATGATATATTTTGGATTCACTTTTCAATTGGCTTCCGGTTAAAATATCAGGGTCGCTAGTTACTTTATTAAAAGCATTTATAAATTCTGGCGTACCAGGTTCAAACCTACCAGTATCTGCTGCTGTTCTTGCAGCTGCATGAGCTTGGTTAGCATTTAATCCTGCTAAAGTACCTTGGATAAATGCGCCAGCATATTCACCAAACCATTGATTGTCTGATTTCCATTGTCTGTTTACATTTACGCCTGTAAAAACCATATCATAAGAGTCACCGGCATTGTCTGCTGTAAGGTAACCTCTTAAGAAGAAGTTGTCATTTTTAATTTCTAATTTATGTTGTTGTAGAAAGAAATTTTTTATTGAGTATCTATTAGATCCTTGATAGATGGTAGAACCAGAACCTATTTTACCAACATATTGTATTTCAAAATCGTTTTCCCACGGTCTAAAAAATAAGCCCCAATCTGCTTTTATACTTTTGGCATTATAGTCAGTTAAGTCCGCTTCATCATAACCAGTTCTACTTACATTCACATCTGGAACGAGATTAGCAAGAGCAGGGTTGGGCAATTGAGCTAGGAAAGTAGGACTTGCTTTTACAACTCTTAAATTGGTTGATGCTAAATCTCCATAAACATTTACGCCATCATAATCGATATCGTTTTCTCTAGTGCTATTGGGTTCAATAAATGTGTTATCTCTATTTTTACCTCTTGTATCATTAGCAATCCAGTCTGTTCCTTTTAAGTAACTAAAGTTAACCTTTGCTGCAAATTTATCGCTAAACTTATAAGCAGCACGAATACCATAATCGATATAATCGTTATCGCCTGCTGCGGCTTGAGAGGTAATACCTTGTTTATAGTAAGCACTTATTCCTGGATAATCAAAAGGATTTTTACTTTGCATAAAAAGGATACCATTAAAGGCATTTGCTCCATAAAGTGCAGAGGCAGCTCCCGGAAGTAACTCGATGCTTTGAACATCGGTTTCAACCATACCCAATAAATTACCTAGCGGGAAGTTAAGTGTAGGTGCCGCATTATCCATCCCATCTACACGTTGCATAAATCGTGTGTTGGCAAATGTGGCAAAACCTCTAGTGTTTACTGATTTGAAAGTTAAACTATTTGTGTTCACATCAACACCTTTAAGGTTTTCCAATCCATCATAAAACTCAGCAGACGCTGTGTTTTTTATTTCTTTTAATCCAAATCGCTCAATGGTTACTGGAGATTCAAAAACACGTTCGGGTGTTCTGGATGCAGAAATAACAACTTCATCTAACGATGTTCCTTCTTTAAGAATAAAGTTAATTGTTTGATTGTTAGAGGTTACCTGTTCTGTGATGGATGCAAAACCAACACTACTTGCTTGTAGGGCAAAAGGTGGGTTTAAATTTACCTTAAGGGTAAAAGCTCCATCAAAATCGGTAACAGTTCCCGTAGAAGTTCCTACTACGATAATATTCGCTCCTGGTATTGGTTGACTGCTATCGTCAACAACAGTTCCAGTAATTGTTGTTTGCCCATTTGATAATCCACAAATAAGCAAGAGTAAAAAGGGTAGAATTGTTTTCATTTAAAAGATTTAGTTTAAATTTAGTGTGCCAAGATAAAAAATATTAGATGCTATAATTACATAAATGTAAAAAAAATTATGCACGCATAGTAGATTTTATCAAAAAAACCCAAAAATAATTAGAAGATTAACAAAAAGAGGCCGTTTTTATTGAATGTCCGTATTCATTCATAATACCATTTTTGTCATTCAGAATGGAGTGAAACGAAATGAAGAATCCATTAAAATCAATGCGGTTCCTCCTTTGTCGGAATGGCAAAATCATTACATTTTCAGACTTATGGCAAATTACGGACATTCAACCGTTTTATTATCTATATAGCAAATTAAAGATGCAATTATCTTATAAATAAAAGGAATTAAACTATTTGCCACCAATTATTCCACCGTTACAGATTTTGCTAAATTTCTTGGTTGATCTACATTTTTGCCTAGTAAAACTGCAATATGATAGGATAGTAGTTGTAAAGGAATGGTTGTTAATAGTGGGGATAAGGATTCCAATGTTTCTGGAACTTCAATCACATGGTCTGCTAATTCTCTAACATCCACATCGCCTTCAGTAACAATACCTATAATTTTTCCTTTTCTGGCCTTAATTTCTTGAATGTTGCTTACCACTTTTTCGTAATGTCCTTTTTTTGTGGCAATAACCACAATGGGCATATTTTCATCAATTAAGGCGATAGGGCCATGTTTCATTTCTGCTGCTGGATAGCCTTCTGCATGGATATAGGATATTTCCTTTAATTTTAAAGCACCTTCAAGGGCAACAGGGAAATTATACCCTCTGCCTAAGTATAAACAATTACGTGAATTTTTATAAATATCGGCAATCATTTTAATATGGTCATTTGCCTCTAAAGCCTTTTCCACTTTTTTAGGAATCATTTCCAACTCAAGCAAATGATGACGGAAGTCTGAACTGGAAATAGTGCCTTTGGCTCGTGCCAAACGTAAGGCTATAAGTGTTAAAACAGTAATTTGAGTTGTAAAGGCTTTTGTTGATGCTACTCCAATTTCTGGGCCCGCATGGGTATAGGCTCCGGCGTCTGTTTCTCTTGCAATGGAGGAACCTACTACGTTACAAACACCAAAAACAAAGGCTCCTCTGGATTTTGCCAATTTAATTGCGGCAAGCGTGTCGGCAGTTTCTCCTGATTGTGAGATAGCTATTACGACATCTTTTTCGGTTATTACGGGGTTTCGATATCTAAATTCTGAAGCGTATTCAACTTCCACAGGAATCCTCGCTAAATCCTCAAAAATATATTCTGCTACCAATCCAGCGTGCCAAGACGTGCCACAGGCCACTATAATAATACGGTCTGCTGCAAGAAACCTTTTCATGTTATCTTCGACACTCGACATTTTTATGATGGCTTTTTCTCTATTAAGCCTTCCTCTATAGGTATCTGTAATTGCTTTTGGTTGTTCGTAAATTTCTTTCAACATGAAATGTTCAAAACCTCCTTTTTCAATCTGATCTAAATTCATTTTTAGCTCCTGTACATAGGGATCTACCAACGAGTCGTCTTTTATTTTTCTAACCTTGATGTCTTTATGTTGTCTAACAATCGCCATTTCTTCATCTTCTAAATAAATGGCATTTTTAGTATATTCTATAAAAGGGGAGGCATCGCTTGCTATAAAAAATTCGTCTTTACCAACACCAATTGCAAGTGGACTTCCTAAACGGGCAATAACAATTTCTTTTGGTTGCGTTTTATCGAACACTGCGATGGCATAGGCTCCAATTACTTGGTTTAGGGCTATTTGAACAGCCTTTCCTAATTTTACATTTTCTTTGTTTTTAACGTCTTCAATTAGGTTAACCAATACTTCGGTGTCTGTTTCCGATTTAAAAGTGAATCCTCTAGCAATTAAGGCTTTTTTTAATGAGTCGTAATTTTCAATGATACCATTATGGATAATAACCAGATTTCCAGAATTTGAATAATGTGGATGTGAATTGACATCATTTGGAATACCATGTGTTGCCCATCTGGTATGTCCAATTCCAATGGTTCCGTGTATTGAGATTTCATCTTCTAATCGTGTTTCTAGGTCTTGAACTTTCCCTTTTGTTTTACAGACTTTTAGGTCTGTTCCATCATATAAGGCAATACCTGCACTATCGTACCCTCTGTATTCCAATCGTTTAAGGCCTTCAATAATAATTGGGTAAGCCTCTCTTGGTCCTATATATCCAACAATTCCACACATAATTAATTTGTTTTTTTGGGGTTTTCAACAATCTTGGGCAAAGATGTAAAATATATGGCAATGAATAACAATTAATATATAAAGTCGTTATTTTAAACGATGAAATTCATTTTTTAGTACTAATAAGAAATGAATTTCATATAAAAACTCTCACAGAATATTTTTTAGTTTTGCTTTGGCTCAGTAAAAAAAACTTGTAATGACATTCTTCTGTTTACTGGAACATTTTGATTGCTACCGTATAATATAGTCCCTCTGGGAGTTATAACCGATGTCGATGGAACGCCAGTTACTACATCGCCACTATTTAAAATGGGCGAATTAAAAACCTCATTGACATTAGTTGATAAAACGAGACCTAATTTGGTATTTGTTGAATCCTTTTGCAAAATAGAATTCAAATACTCTGTAATACGGATTTTGTATTTAGAAATCCCATTATCATCAGTAATGCGCTGACCTAAATGCACGTATTTAGAATTGATAGGAAAAGCTGTATTACTGGAAGGATCCAAAAAATAATCAATTATAGGGGTATTGTTTTTTATATCGTAGGCGTAAACCCTATCATATTTATGTGCGTCATCAGGCGAAGTCATGGTTTCATCTTCATAAACAACTAATTGTGCTTCATTAATTAATTTTTTCAACTCGAACTGGCCATTTTTTAAAATATAATCGCCATTTGAATCTACTTTTCTGTAGGTCTTTTTAAAACATTCTAGAGCAGATAGTTGGGTGCCATCGCAGTCAACATCACCACTAAATAAATCAATAACCGCCATGGAGCCTTCACTCCCTTTTAAATATAGTTTTTCGTCTCCTAAAGCGGAATCGCCATTTTCTAATGTTACTAAATTATAATCGTTTATAAAAGTATTAAGCTTGTTGCCAGTAAAATTAAGCACAAAAGTGCCTTGTAGTCTTACGACTGGGGTTCCAGGAGAGTCATAAGAATAATATAGCGTAATGTTTGAAGCTGTAGCTGCTATATTAAATAAAACCATATTGCCATTATTAGCAATTGCCTCTGTTTTAAAATATAACCCTCTAAAATAATCTTTAAAGTTATTAGGGTTACTCAATTCGGAGCTCCCCTGTTTGTCTAAGATGGCTGTTTTCCAAAAAGCTCTGCTTAAGGTATCTCTTAAGGCAGGAACTAGGCGCTCAAGTGATTCGGTTCCATCAGTATTTATCTTTTTAATTACAATGGCATCGCTGCTAGGGGTAAAGTTAAGATTTTCATATATGAGATCTCCTTTAAAGTTATCAAAATTGATGGCCCCATTTTCTGTGATTGCAAAATTGTCTGTACTATTAACCGCGCTACTGGCGTTTGAGTAATAGTTTTGAGGGGCGTTAACTTGTGAGTTTGGATTAAAATCTCTTAAAAAATAATTGTTTTGATAAATAGATAATTTAATTGGAGCGCTACCAAACAATGAATCACTTATAGAGTAAATGGTATTTCCTTTAGAATCAGGCGAGTTTGCAGCGGTTTTACTAATATAGGGAATGCTTAAAACAACAGAATCCAGAATTGGGTTTTCGCCAAAACTTGGATTAAAAGATGTTGGTGTTACCTGTGTGATAATACTGGCCTTAGTTTGTCCGTAAACAGGATCATTATAAACCCCTAATAATTGGGCACTTAAATTATTTATTTTAACAGAATCAAGTTTTTTGTTATAGGATGTTATAGGTACAAGCGCATAATCAGTGTTAAAATTCTTAATGCCAATTACATCGCTTTCAATAGTATTGAAATCTTTTTCACAAGCAACAAATGTTACAAGAATTAAAAAGAGAACACAGGTAAATTTAAGGGCTAAAAATATTTTTTTCATATCTATAATTGTGAAGAGCGGGTTTAAACTAAAACTTTTGACGTTAGGAAACTGGTATAGGCTTCTCCAAATTCATCTTTTTCTTTAAACTCTAAAACAGGTTTTTCCGAATTATTTAAATAGGCTTCTAAATCTGTTGGAATGTTTTCAGACCCCACAATTAAGGCATCTGAATAGTTAATGGCAACTTTCATTAAATTTGCATAGGATGGTTCTTCAAGCACTTTAATAGCATCATCTTCAATGCTGTCAAATTTCAACTTATTATACATGTCTTTGTTTAAGGTATCATCAAAACCCTGACCGTAAATGGATGTTACAATTTTACTATCGCTAAACAAGGGTTCGTCTTTGTAATATTCTTTTAAATAAAGCGGCAATAATGATGCCAACCATCCGTGCACATGAATAACGTTTGGAGCCCAATTTAATTTTTTAACAGTTTCGATAACGCCTTTCGCGAAGAATATGGCGCGTTCATCATTGTCTGGAAATAAACTTCCGCTTTCATCGGTCAATGTTGCTTTTCTTTTAAAATACTCGTCATTATCTATAAAATAAACCTGAATACGTTCTTTAGGAATTGAGGCAACTTTTATAATAAGAGGCATGTCCATATCATTGATCACCAAATTTATTCCCGATAGCCTTATAACTTCATGTAATTGATGTCTTCGTTCATTAATATTTCCGTATCTAGGCATGAATATTCTTATTTGACCTCCTTGTTGATTCACCAATCTTGGAGCCTCAAAAGACATTGAAGAAATTTCGGTTTCTGGTAAATAAGGCACAACTTCAGATGATACGTATAATATCCTCTTATCTTTCATATGTTTGATTTAGTCGTTTTTTAAAGATTATAGGTAACATAAATCCAACTTTTTAAATTAAAATAATAATTTTGTTACCTTCTATAAAATAGGTTGATATTGAAAATTCAAAATAAAAAACACGCAAAAGTACAAAAATTTATGCA